>QWCQ01000015.1_pt1 | contig 240782 bp, 198 predicted proteins | sample 1972701 | NCBI WGS metagenome assembly QWCQ01 (sample SAMN09866704, study PRJNA288562) | Human gut metagenome isolate pre4_stool, whole genome shotgun sequencing...
TGGCGATGGCGCGGTACCTTCTGCTCTGCCTAAACGCAGCGGCTGCATCCAGCGCCCTTGTCCCGCACACGGTCTTCCCGTTGCTCTCGGCAGACAGCAGTGGATTCCTCCGGTTCTCGCACCGGCTTCTCCACCTTCGCGAAATCCTCCCTGGCAGTTCGGCTCCGCCGACCCTCCCCCCGGAGAGATGCCAGGCATACTGCCCCGCCACCCTCGCACGAGCAACAGGACGTTACCTTCATGACCACCACCACCCTGGCCGACCTCCACACTCTCCTCGGCCACTCTCGCTACCGACGCGTTCCCCTCGCCCGCACGGTCTACTCCGACCACACCACCCCACTGCGCCTCATCGCCGCCCTCAAGGAACGCTATTCCCACATCTTCCTGCTGGAATCCCTCAGCGACCCGCACCACCGCGGCCGCTACACCTTCCTCGGCTACCAGCCCTCCCTCACCGTCACCGCGCAAGACGGCACCGTCACCATTACCCCCTTCGGCCACGAAGACCAGGCCACCACCACTGCGGAGCTGCCCCGCGACGTCATCGCCCGCCTCATCGCCGAACATCACAGTCCGCGCCTGCCGGAACTGCCGCCTTTCACCGGCGGCCTCGTCGGCTACCTCGCCTACGACTTCTTCGCCGTCCACGAACCAGCCCTCCATCTGCACGGCACAGACGACGAGGGCTTCCGTGACCTCGACCTCATGCTCTTCGAGAACGTCATCTGCTTCGACCACCTCACCCAGCACATCGTTCTCATAACTAATATCCCCACCGAGAACCTTGACGAGTCCTACCAGCAGGGCCTCCGCACCCTGGACGAGATGGAACACCTGGTCTTCCAACAGCCTACCCAGCCGGTAGAACCGCTACAGCTACACGGTCCCCTCACCCCCGACATGGACCGCGACAAGTACACGGCCATAGTGGAACGCGCCAAACGCTACATCCTCGAAGGGGACATCTTCCAGGTGGTGCTTGCCAACCGGCTGCAGGCCCCCGCCAGTGGCTCCCTCTTCGACGCCTACCGGGTGATGCGCACCACCAACCCGTCCCCCTACATGTTCTACTTCACCAGCCCGGTGGGAGAGATCGCCGGCGCCAGCCCGGAAACCCTGGTGTCGGTACAGGACGGGGTCGCCAAAACCTTCCCGCTAGCAGGTACTCGCCCCCGCGGCGCCACCGCGGAAGAAGACGCCGCCCTGGAAAACGAGCTGCTGCACGACCCGAAGGAACTGGCCGAACACTACATGCTTGTCGACCTGGGCCGCAACGACCTTGGCCGCTTCGCCGCCCCCGGCACCGTGAAGGTGACGGAGTTGGCGCAGGTCCACCGCTACTCGCACGTTATGCACATTGGTTCCGTGGTGAAAGCCCAGCTAGCCGAAGGTGCGAACGTCATAGACGCAGTGGGTTCTGTACTGCCGGCTGGCACACTCTCCGGTGCTCCCAAGATCCGTGCCTGCCAGATTATTGACGAGCTGGAAGGGGTTCGGCGCGGCGTCTACGGCGGCGCCCTGGGCTACTTCGACCTCACCGGCAATATGGACATGTGCATTGCTATTCGCTTCGCCTACAAGCGCAATGGGGTGGTGGCGGTGCGCTCTGGTGCTGGTATTGTGGCAGATTCTGTCCCCGCCACCGAATACCAAGAGACCATCAACAAGGCGAAGGCCGTGGTGGAGGCGGTGGAACGCGCCAATGGAGGGCTCCCCCGCGAAGCCGGAACGGTCGCGGGCCGCGGAGAGGAGCATTAGCCATGATTCTGCTCATCGATAACTTCGACTCCTTCACCTACAACCTCTACCACTTCGTGGCGGGCTCCCCCGTCCTCCAACAGTATGCGCGGCAACATCATGCTGAACGCGCCGAGAGCGTGCCGGCAGTGCAGGTGGTGCACAACGACGCCGTCACCCTGGCCGATATCCGCCGCCGCAACCCGCAGGCCATCATCCTCTCGCCCGGCCCGGGACGCCCCGAAAATGCCGGTATCTGCCCCGCTATCATGCGGGAACTCACCGGCGACTACCCCATCCTCGGTGTCTGCCTTGGCCACCAGGCACTCTGCCAGGCCTTCGGCGCCACCATTACCTACGCCGACAAACTCCTCCACGGCAAAGCTAGCACCATCACCGTCGACCCCACCGACGAGCTCTTCCGCGGACTGCCGGAGCGTGTCGTGGTGGGCCGCTACCATTCCCTTGTCGCAGACCCCGCCACCATGCCGGAGGAGCTGCGTATTACCGCCCGCGCTGACGACGGCGAAATTATGGCCGTCACGCACGTGAAGCACCCCACCTACGGTGTGCAATTCCACCCCGAATCCATTCTCACTCCCCAAGGACAGACAATGATCGACAACTTCCTCCAAAGGAGTCTCGCATGATTAAAGACGCACTCGACCAACTGGTACGCGGGGATAACCTCTCCGCCCCCACCATGCGCTACATGATGGACGAAATCATGACCGGGGAAGCCTCCGACATCATGAAAGCCGCCGCTCTCACCGCCCTCTCCATCAAGGGCGAGACTGTGGAGGAAATTACTGCCGCCGCCCAATCCATGCGCAACCACGGAACCCGCATCGACCACAACCGGGACCTGCTGGAAATCGTCGGCACCGGGGGAGACAAAGCATTCTCCTTCAACATCTCCACCACCTCCAGCTTCGTCATCGCCGCGGCAGGAGTGCCCGTCGCCAAGCACGGCAACCGCTCCGCATCCTCCAAGTCTGGCGCCGCCGACTGTCTGGAGGCCCTGGGTGCCCGCCTCAACATCAGTCCGGAGGGCAACCTGGAACTACTCGACGACGTCAATATGTGCTTCTTCTTCGCGCAGCGCTACCACTCCGCCATGAAGAACGTTGCCACCGTCCGTACCGCACTGGGCATCCGCACTATTTTCAACGTGCTGGGCCCGCTCACTAACCCGGCCGCCGCCAATATGCAGGTGCTGGGTGTGTATGACGAGTCCCTCGTCCGCCCCCTCTCCGAGGTGCTCGACAACCTGGGAGTACGCCGCAACCTGGTGGTCTACTCCCAGGATGGGTTAGACGAGATCACCTCCTCCGCCGACAACACCGTCTGCGAATGCATCAACGGCGTCTTTACCGAATACACCCTTACCCCGGAACAGTTCGGTTTGCAGCGCGGCACCAAGCGGGACCTGGTGGGCGGCAGCCCGGTCGAGAACGCCGTCATCACCCGCCAGATCCTGGATGGGCAGCCCGGCCCCAAGAGGGACACTGTCATCATGAACGCAGCCGCCGGTATCTACCTGGCGAAGCAGAACACCACCCTGGAGCAGGCCGCGCAGATCGCGGCCGAGATGATCGACTCCGGCAAGGCCAAGGCCAAGCTGGAGGAGTTCATTGCCGCCACCAATGCGTTGGAAGAAGGAGAGTAACCCATGACGATCCTGGACGACATTGTGGCGAAGACCCGCGTACGGGTGGATGCCTTCAAAGCGGAAACGGACCTTGCCAGCCTCACCCGGCGCGCCCAGCAGGCCGCCGCGGAACGCCTGGCCACCGGCCGCGCCGGCAACTTCTACCGGGCGTTGGCCGCCCCGGGCGTATCCATTATTGCGGAGGTGAAGAAGGCGAGCCCCTCGAAGGGACTCATCAGCCCCGACTTCCCTTACCTGGAGATCGCCCGCGACTACCAGCAGGGTGGCGCCCGCGCGATCAGCTGTCTCACCGAACCAGACTTCTTCCAGGGCAGCCCCCAGTACCTGCAGGAAATCGCTGCTGACCTCACCATCCCGGTTCTCCGTAAGGAGTTCATTATTGACGATGTGCAGATTGAAGAGGCTGCTATCCTCGGCGCCTCCGCGGTGCTCCTCATCGTCTCTCTCTTGGAGGATGAGGATCTGGCCCACAAGATTGCGCTGGCCGAAAACTTGGGCATGGACGCACTGGTGGAAGCCCACGACACTGCGGAGGTGGCGCGTGCCCTCGCCGCTGGTGCCCGGATCCTCGGCGTCAATAATCGGGACCTGCGCACCTTCGAGGTGGACTTTACGAACACGGCCCGGCTGCGCCAGGAGGTGCCGCCAGATGTGCTGTTCGTGGGCGAATCTGGGGTGCGGGATGCTGCCGACATGTTCACCCTGCGGCAGATTGGCGTGGACGCAGCCCTCATTGGGGAAACCCTCATGCGGTCCCCGGACCGGGTGCGGGCGCTCCGGAACTTGGCTGCTGCCTCTGCCCAGGTGGCGGAAGGCGATCCCACTAACCCGGAGCATCCGGGTCGCTTCGGCATGTTCGGCGGCCAGTACATTACCGAAACCCTCATGCAGGAGCTGCACGACCTGGAGGCGTCTTACTTCCAGTGCATGGCCGACCCGGAGTTTCGCGCGGAGCTGACAGATCTCTACCTCACCTATGCGAATCGCCCGTCGCTGCTCTACTTTGCGGAGCACATGACGGAGGATTTGGGTGGCGCCAAGGTCTATCTGAAGCGAGAAGACCTGAACCATACGGGTTCTCACAAGATTAATAATGTGCTGGGGCAGGCGCTGCTGGCGAAGAAGCGCGGGAAGACCCGCCTTATCGCCGAGACTGGTGCCGGCCAGCACGGTGTCGCCACTGCCACCGCCGCCGCACTGCTCGGCATGGAGTGCGAGGTGTTCATGGGCAAGGAGGACACCGACCGGCAGGCCCTGAATGTGTACCGCATGGAGCTGCTGGGGGCGAAGGTGCACGCCGTCACCTCGGGTTCCCAGGTGTTGAAGGATGCCGTGAATGCGGCCATGCGCGAATGGGTGAGCCGTATTGACGACACCCACTACTGCCTTGGTTCGGTGATGGGCCCCCACCCGTTCCCCATGATGGTGCGTGACTTCCAGGCTGTGATCTCCGAGGAGGCCCGCCGGCAGATTCTCGAGGTGGAGGGGCGGCTTCCCGCTGCGGTGCTGGCTTGTGTGGGCGGTGGCTCGAACGCCATGGGCATGTTCTACCACTTCATTCCCGATGCTGATGTGCGGCTTATTGGCTGTGAGGCGGCGGGCCGCGGCGTGGATACCGGGCGGCATGCCGCGACTATGACGAAGGGAGAGGTGGGCGTCTTCCATGGCATGAAGTCCTACTTCTGCCAGAACCAGGATGGTCAGATTGACCAGGTGTACTCCATCTCGGCAGGGCTAGACTATCCGGGTATCGGCCCGGAGCACGCTTACCTGAGGGACTCGGGCCGTGCGCAGTATGTGCCTGTCACCGATGATGAAGCAGTGGCCGCCTTTGAGTATCTGAGCCGGGTGGAGGGCATTATTCCGGCGATTGAGTCCGCCCATGCGGTGGCCTACGCGCGGAAGTTGGCTCCCACGTTGAGCCCGGATGAGTCGATCATTGTGTGTTTGTCGGGTCGCGGCGATAAGGACGTTGCCGCTATTGCCCGTTACAAGGGAGTGGATATTCATGAGTAACTCTGTAACCCCCGCGGTGGATTCCGCACAGTCCGACGCTACTGCGCACGAGCCGGTACAGCCGACTATTGCCTCCGCCTTCGCCGACCGCAAAGCCCTCATCGGCTTCGTCACCGCCGGTGACCCCACCCTGGACACCACTCGTCAGCTGGTTATCGGTATGGCCGAGGCCGGCTGTGACCTGGTGGAACTGGGCATTCCCTTCTCTGACCCGGTGGCGGAGGGGCCTGTCATCCAGGAAGCATCGCTACGTTCCCTACAGGGCGGTACCACCTTGGACGGCATTTTCGACATGGTGGCACAGCTGCGCGAGACCTGCAGTGTCCCGCTGGTCTTTATGGGCTACATGAACCCGGTGTTGCACTATGGGATGGATCGTTTCTTTGCCCGCTGTCGGGATCTGGGGGTAGCCGGCATTATTGTGGCGGACGTCCCCTATGAGGAGCGTGACGAGGTTGCAGACGTGGCGGCACGCTATGGGGTGGACTTCATTTCTATGCTGGCGCCGACCTCCGATGAGCGTATTGAGCGGGTGGCGACGGGTGCCCGCGGGTTCCTCTACCTGGTGTCTTCGCTGGGTGTAACGGGTATGCGTAGCGAGATCACTACCGATATTCCCGCAATTGTGGGGAAGATTCGGGAGGTGACGGACATTCCGGTGGCTGTTGGTTTTGGGATCAGTTCGCCGCAGCAGGCTCACGCGATGGCGCACGCGTCCGGCGGGGCGATTGTGGGCTCGGCTATTGTGCGGCTTATCGCCGAGTATGGCGAGAATGCGGTGGAGCCGGTGAAGGAGTTTGTGGCCAGTCTACGGGCTGCAATTGATGAGGGGCTCGCCTAACCAGGTAACCGGGAGATGGACATGCTGGCAGGCTCTGTTCACGGGCTCCGGTGTGAACATCATGTCCGGCTGCTAGCAGGTCACCATGATGTTGGCTGATGATGCCTAGGCCGGCTTCTTGAGTGCGGTGAGTTTCACTGCCGCCTCGCGCATTTCGCTGGCGCGGGAGAATGGCCGCAGCGCTACTAGTGCAATGAGCACCAGGAGTGTCCAGAGCACGTAGGATTCGCCGACGATGTGCTGCCAGGGATTCCAGGTAAGTTCCCGGTGGTGGTCGTTGGGTAGGTGGGCGTAGGGGTTGGCGTAGAAAATGATGATGCCCAGCACGCTGAGGACACCCCACACCCAGCGGGCGGGGGTTTGTTTGCAGGCCCACACGGCAAAGAGGGCGACCAAGGGGACGACCCAGGTCCAGTGGTGCTCCCAGGAGACGGGAGAGCAGAGGTTGGCGGCCAGGCCGTTTACCATGAGTGCGGCGAAGTACTGGTGTGTTTTGACGAGCTGCCAGACGATGACGGCGACGGTCAGCCCGGCGAGGAGGGCGACGATGAACCAGGCGACGGAGAGGGTGGTGCCTTCCAATCCAAAGCGGGCGAGGAGGCCGTTGATGGACTGGTTGCCGGCGTAGTCGTAGTTGCCGATGCGTTCCCCGTCAGAGATGATTTCGGTCCAGTAGAGCTTGGCGGTGCTGGGCATCACGAGGAAGGCGATGAGGTTGTAGGCGACGAGGGAGCCGATGGTCATGCCTAGGGATTTCCAGTCCCGACGCCAGAAGAAGTAGAGGAGGAACACCATCGGGGTAAGTTTGATGGCGATGGTGAGGCCGACGAGTGCGCCGGTCCACCAGCGGCGTTGGGGGGTGAGGCAGTCGACGACGATGAGCACCATGAGTAGCAGGTTGATCTGCCCGAATCCGAAGGTGTCGCCGATGGGGGCGGTGAAGAGGCTGGCGATGATGACGACCCAGAGGACGATCTCGTGCCAGGGTTTTTCGGTGGCGGCGAAGCCGTAGGTGCGGAGGGCGGTGAGGGTGTAGCGGGCGACGACGTAGAGGGCTAGCAGGGACAGCAGGGTGAAGAGGATGGAGCTGGCCTGGTAGGGGATGAGGGCGAAGGGGATGAAGACGAGGACGGCGACGGGTGGGTAGGTGAAGGGGAGGTGGGCGCCTTGGTGGAGGGTGGGGATTTCTCCGTAGACGTAGCCGCCGTCGAGGAAGTAGCGGGCGCCGGTCCAGTAGACGTCGAAGTCGATGTGGTAGCTGGGGAATTGCCCTTTGGCGGGGAGGGCCACCATGAGGAGTGCGGCGAGGAGCATGAGCGGGATGGTGCCTGCTGCATATTTACCGTTCTGACCGAGCCATTTTTCGCGCCGCATGCAGCCTGTCCCATCTGTGTGTACGGAGTCGCTGTGAGGTTTCGAGTGCTGAGGGTGTGTGCAGGAGTGTGGAGTGGAGCCGATGACGGGAATCGAACCCGCGTATTCAGCTTGGGAAGCTGATGTTCTGCCATTGAACTACATCGGCGGAGGCTGGCTACAGGTCCACAACATCACGATTCGCGTTGTTTCACGGTGGGAAACATTGTTGTGGCAAGAACCGCCTTCCTTAGATTAGCAGCCTGAGCTTCTCCTGCTAAACCCACACGGCCCTTATTGCGTTGTGGTGTTCGTTTCTCCGCCCGGTGACGGGTCCATTTCCCGCCACGGGAATGTGTCTGGTTCTCCGAACGGCGATAAGGTCGGTGCCGTTCTAGTGGTGGTCCAGTCCCGATCCAGTGGCGGTCTGGTGGCGAGATGATGCGGTCGAATAGTACTGATGGGGTGGTAAACAGGTTAGGCTAGGGGCGTGCTACTTTCTGATGTCGATTTGTGTGCCGTCATCGGTTCTGGCGATCTTTCCCTAGAACCCTACGATGCTGCCCTCGTGCAGCCGTCCAGCATTGACGTGCGCCTGGACGGATTGTTCCGTGTTTTCAACTCCACCCGCTACACCCATATCGACCCTGCTATTCCCCAGCCTGACCTCACCACCTTGGTTGAGGTTCCGGAGGAGGAAGCGTTCATTCTGCACCCGGGCGAGTTTGTCCTGGGCTCCACGCTGGAGGTCGTGAGCCTCTGTGACAGTCTGGCAGGACGCCTGGAGGGGAAGAGCTCGTTGGGCCGCCTTGGCCTGATGACACACTCCACCGCGGGGTTTATCGACCCCGGTTTTTCGGGACACATCACCTTGGAATTGTCGAATGTGTCCAATCTGCCCATCAAGTTGTATCCGCGGATGAAAGTGGGCCAGCTGTGCGTATTCCGGCTGAGTTCCCCCACGTTGCGGCCGTACGGGTCGTCGGCGTTGGGCTCGAAATATCAGGGGCAGCGTGGACCTACCCCGTCACAAGCCTGGAAGAACTTCCACGTTGGTGACGACGGCACCGTCACCCCTCGCTAGCCTTCCGACTTCTCGCCTCTCTGTGCCGGTATCTCCCGCTCCGGCACCTTGTCCCTACGCTTCTCTCTGCCGTTGTCTTCTCCTCTCCGCTCCCTTCGTCTCCCCCACGCAGCGTCCCTATAAGTGAGAATTTCGGCCTACGGTGTAACAATCCCCACGTGGGAGGCACGAGTAGGGCGAAGGTATCCGCAACCCGCAAGGTTCGATCGTAAACTAGACATATGACTGACGCGCTACAAGAGGAATGGTTTAGAGCTGCGTATCAGCAGTCCTACCAGCCCGTCGTGGCATACCTACGGCGTCGCATCCCCCTCAACGATGTTGAGGATGTGCTGTCCGTGGTGATGACGCGAGTCTGGCAAACCCGAGACAATGTTCCGCCCCATCTTTTGAAAAGTCCGCTTCCGTGGTTTTTCGGAATCGCCCACAACGTTGTGAGTGAGTATTTCCGCTCGTCAACCCGCCGCAGTGACCATGAGACCATCATGGACCCCATCGACGTGGTGGATGATGGCAGCTCCGCCGATGTGGCCGAGAGTGTGGCCGAAAGTGCCCAGGTCAAGGCAGCTCTAGCTCTCCTCTCTGATTCTGATAGGGACGTTCTTCTGCTCGCTGCGTGGGACGGTCTCACCACCGCAGAACTGGCGTCCGTACTGCAGGTCAAACCTGCCGCAGCACGTGTCCGTTTACATCGCGCCCGTATCCGGTTCGCGGAAGCACTACACACTGTAGAGGAGCAGTAATCGTGTCTCACCCGGAGAAACCGAAGTCGTCGCTCCGCTTCCAGCCCCTCGGCGAAGCGGACCCCGAAGCTTGGCGCCGTCTACAGGCAGCCAACCCCGTCCCTCGCCATACGGCCGGTGACGGGTCCCTCGAGCAGCCCAACATGGAGCTCCTCGACACCATTATCGCAGGGCGGACGTCCGCCGAACTCCCCACCCACGGGGCAGCAGACGCCGGCCACAGTGCCGGCCACAGTGCTGAGCACACTGTCGGCCGCAGTGCCGGTCACAGTGCTGGTCAGAGTGCCGAGCACCGAGCCGAGCGCAGCGCCGCCCTCAACACTGACGCCTCCAGCGCCGTCACTCCCATCCGCTCCAACAGTATTCCGGACGGTACCCTCGCCCTCGGTAATAGTGACAGTTACGTGACGGGCCGCAACACCGGAGACCTGGCCGGCGTGGCTCAACCGCCCGCCCCCACCCCCGTGGAGGCACCCGAAGTGCAGCGCGTCCTGGACGACGAAGCTAATGCCCCCGACGCCACCACCTCGCAGCACATCATCATTAGCATGGCTGCCGAGCGGGAAAAGCGAGCCAAGCAGCGCCGCGCCCGTGGCCCATTCATCGGTGGTATTGCCGCTGCTGCTGCCGCCGTCGCCATCCTCGTCGGTGTTGGCCAAGTGATCCCCGCCACCCCCACCGTGCCGCGCGCCGAAGCCCAAACGCTGTTGCGTAACGCCGGTGCAGAAGCCCGTCACGATGCCGTCAACGTCCAGCAGCTGTCCTCTTCCGCACTTCTGCTACACAACCGAGAAGTGGTCCGCCACTTCAACAATGACGGCATTATCTACAACGTCACCACCAACCAGCGCACCATCATGGACGCCAGCAAGGTGGAAACCCAGGTGTCCCAGGGCGAGTTGAGCTTCGATAGCCCGGCAGCTCAAGAAAAGTGGAAGAAAGCCGGCAGTCCCAAGCTGTTTGGCCTGGGCAAGGGCTACACCAAGCGCGGCACCCAGCAGGTGCAGATCGGCGGGACCACCCTCAATGTGGCCGCACTGTCCTCCTGGCCCACTGACCCAGACGGCCTGGAAAATGTTCTTTCCCAGGCTATTCCGGGCGTGCAGCCGTCCCGTTCAGCCCTCCTGTTACTCACCGTGCCCGGTCTTGACGGCTCCTTCTACCACGGCCTCTACCAGGTCATCGCGCGGGAAGCCGGCAGTACCGTGGTGAGCACGCCGGAGAAACTCCGCGGGGCAGTCCCCGACGACACCGTCACCGTGAAGTTTGCCCCTAACAAGGTGTCCACCACCACCGCCACCCTCACCTTCGACCCGAAGAGCGGACAGGTGTACGCCGTGGAAGGTGCCACCCCGCAGGACACCCTGGTACTGGTACGCGCCACCGGCTTCCTCAACTGCATCGACACGGAAGGCCCAGAGGGCCCCGACGAGATCTACCTGGGCTGCGCCACGGGTGCCTTCCGCCTTATCGAGATCTCCTGGAAGGACTGGGGTAAGAAGGTGGCCAACGGCCGCGGTATCGCCGTCATCAACGACTGCGACCCGTTCTGTGCCGCCGGCAAGTTCCACCGGATCCCCGTCATCATCAAGCTCTCCGACCTGCAACAGTGCGGGTACGGCGTGCAGATCTACACCAAGCTGGAAGCCACCTTCCCCAAGGGCACCAAAGGTCTCGTCCCGGAAACCGTCCACGAGTCCTTCCCCTGCCCGGCGACCCAGCATAGCGGATCCTAACTACCTGCCCCTGAGGACAGCAGGACCCGTCACCCCGCTAACGAAATAACAAAGAATCCCGGAAGGCTCAGGAACCTTCCGGGATTCTTGTATAAGTGCGGAAACGGTCAGCAACTGTACTTCTGCAGAACTAGTGCAGACGCCTCAGCTGACGCAGTTGAGGCGGCGGCTAGAAGTCCCAGTCGTCGTCGGTAGTGTTCTCCACTTCGCCCACAATGTAGGTGGAGCCGGAACCGGAGAAGAAGTCGTGGTTCTCCATGTTGTCGGAGGCAATGTAACCCATCACGCCCGGATCCACATGGCACACGTCGGCGGGGTAGAGCGGCTCGTAACCCAGGTACTTCAAGGTGGTGTTGGCATTGAAGTGACTGTAGGAAATCGCCAGCTCGGACCAGCCAACCTCATCGTAGAGCTCGTGGAGGAAGGCCTCTTCGGTGGCGGTGAGTTCGAGCAGGTAGTCGAACGTCATCTCCTTGTAGCGTTCCTTCTCTTCTGGAGAGAGCGGCTCCAGCATTTTCTGGTACTTGTAGCCGGTGTAGTAGCAGTGGACGCGCTCGTCGCGGAAGATGAGGCCCAGCAGGTCGGCAGTGTTCGGCAGCTTATTGCGGGATCCCATGTAGAAGGGGGTAAAGAAGCCGGTGTAGAAGAGGTAGCCCTCCAGCATGGTGCCGGCAATCTTCCGCTTAATGGGGTCGATGTCGGTGTAGAAGTTCATCTGGATGCGAGCCAGGTTCTGCACCAGCTCGTTGTTCTCTGTCCAGCGGAAGATGGCGTCGTTTTCTTCCTTGGAGCAGAGGGTGGAGAAGATGGAGGAGTAGGACTTGGCGTGCACGGACTCCATAAAGACGATGTTGGAGTAGACGGCTTCCTCGTGTGGGGTGAGGGCGTCGCCCACCATGGCGGTGGCGCCCACGGTGGATTGGATGGTGTCGAGCAGGGTGAGCATGCCGTAGGTGTTCTGCATGACCTTCTTTTCCGCCTTGGGGAGGTCATTGTAGGACTTGACGTCGTTGGACAGTGGCACCTTTTCTGGTAGCCAGAAGTTTTCGGTGAGCTTGTCCCACACTTCCTTGTCTTTGGGGTCCTCGATGTTATTCCAGTCGATGGGGCTGGCCTTAATGGTGTCGAGGATGCGGTCGGCTTTGTGGCCGGAGGCAATTTGGGCGGGGGTGAGAACCTCAAACGGCATGTCGCATGCGTCCTTTCGGTAACGGTAGTCTCCACGGTGTCACGCGGCAGTCGGACAGTCTCTGCGGCGTCGGCAGCGAGCGTGGAGGGGTTGATCGCGCTCGCACGATACTCCTATGGTACAAGCGCTCAGGGAGCTTGCGAAGAAGGTCGGACCTCCGGATTTTTCGCCCGGGAAAGGGCAGGGGAGGCGGGGCGGAGGAGAGGCTAGAGGGGAAGCGGAAGAGGGGCTAGAGGGGAGGCGGGGTAGCGCGGCGGGTGGCGTGGGCGAGCTTGGTGGTGGCAATAAACCCCTGAAATCTAAAAATGTCGCACATCTCACAAAAGCCTTGACAATCGGAGAGTCGTCGAAATTTCTTCTTCAGATATCGAAATTCTGTGGAGTAACAGAAAATGGAAATTTGTTACCATTTCAACTATTTGTGCAGTTCAACGCCACTAAATGAAAGCATTATTAATTGCTGAGGATTAATAAAAAATGAGCAGTTTTTGTTCATTTTTTGGGCGGTGGGCCAAGTTGTGCCACTACGTGGCGAAAATCTCATTTTTGTTGCTACATGAAGTGAAATAGCGAGGAAATGTTGCCTTTCACTACGTAAAATTGGATACATGTCAACTTCAACGATCACCAAGAAGGCTTTCGCCCTCGCTGCTGCTGCGGGTCTGAGCCTTAGTTTGTCCCCTCTCATGGTCGGCACCGCTTCCGCTGCCACCGCTTCCAAGACGATTAAGTCCAGCTGCCGTACCAACGGTGCTCCGATGAACTTCAACGAGACTCGTGAGAAGACTGACGTCATCGACGTTTCTGCTCCCGATCAGGTGAAGGTTGGCGAAGAGTACGAGGTCCGCGTTAACTACAAGCCGGAAATGATCCCTGGTAAGGAATCAATCGCCGTTATTAAGAGCGCTGACGACGTCGTTATGCGCCTCACCATCGATGATCCTTCCTCCTTCGTGACTGCAAGCCTGGAAGGCTCCGGCGCCGTGCTTAAGGGCACCCCGAAGATCTCCCTCGTTGGCGGCAAGACCCTCGTGGTCTCCGGCTTCGGCGTTGCCGTCGAAGGCAAGGACGCCAACTGGGCCGTCCCGACCATCGTCATGAAGATGAAGGCCTCCAAGGCTGGCAAGATCGGCACCGTCCACCCCGCAGTGGAAGGCCCCGCTGGCGAATTCAACAACCCCCAGAACTTCGTCACCATGCGCAACGTCGTTGACACTCAGGTCATCGGCACCCAGCACATTAGCCTGAACTGCCAGGCCCTCTCCGGCCCGGCAACCCTCCTGTCCGTGAACGCTGTGGGCGGCCCTGCCGACGCTGCCAAGGCTGGCGACAAGAAGGCCGACGATAAGAAGGCAGACGCCAAGAAGGACGGCGACAAGAAGGACGGCGACAAGAAGGGCACCGAGTCCTCCAAGGCTGCTCCCTCCACCGACGCCTCCGGCATGGAAGTTCTTGACGAGGATCCCTACAAGGACACCCCCACCGATGACGGCGGCCTCTCCGGCGGCGCCATCGCTGGTATCGTCATCCTCTGCCTCGCAGTAGCAGGTGGCATTGGCTACGGTATCTACCGTGCCCGCAACAAGAAGAAGGGCGAAGCCTAATTAGCCGCTGGTAACAGCACGCTATAAAGCTCCGTAAAGTCCACAAAGTGGGCTACCGGGTTCACCCCCGGTAGCCCACTTTTTACTATTTCCACCCCGCCTGCACGTCACTCCCCACTCTGGCATTCCCACCATGGCGCCCCCACCTGTGTCATCAACGTCCGCACACTATCCCCGTGCGTCGTCATTTACCCCTCCACGCACGCCATCTACTACGCGCACAAAAACTCCCTCCCTCTCACGGAGAAGTGAGGGGGAGGGAGTGTCTTAGGACGAAGGCCTAACGGCCCAGCAGTTAGCCCTTGTAGCTGGAGAGGAAGTTGCCCAGACGTTCAATGGCTTCCTTCAGCACCGCGGCCTCCGGCAGCATCACAATGCGCAGGTGGTCGGTGGTGGGGTAGTTGAAGGCGGTGCCGTGGGTCATGAGGATGTGCTCGTTTTCCACCAGAGACATGGAAAACTTCTCGTCATCGGCAATCGGGTACACCTCAGGGTCGAACCGCGGGAAGGCATACATAGAGCCCTTCGGCACCACAACGGACACACCGGGGATGGTGTCGAGGGTGTCCACGGTGGTCTTCCACTGTTCGTGGAGGCGGCCGCCGGGGGCGGTCTGGATCTGAATGTCCTGCTCGCCTTCCAGGGCTGCCACGATGGCGTACTGCGCGGGCACATTGGAGCACAAGCGCATGGAGGCCATCAGGTGGAAGCCGGCGAGGAAGTCGCGGGCGTGGTCCTTCGGGCCGGTAATAACAACCCAGCCGGCGCGGTAACCGCAGGCACGGTAGCTCTTGGAGAGACCGTTGAAGGTGAACACCAGCAGGTCGGGGGCCAGAGTGGCGAGGTTATAGTGCGGGGCCTCGGTGTAGAGGATGAGGTCGTAGATTTCGTCGGCGAAGATTAGCAGGCTGTGGCGGCGAGCGATGTCGACAATGCCCTCCAGCGTCTCCTTGGAGAAGACGGCACCGGTGGGGTTATTGGGGTTGATGACGACAATGGCCTTGGTCTTGTCGGTAATCTTGGACTCGATGTCCTCGAGGCTGGGGTTCCAGTCGTTGGCCTCGTCCAGCAGGTAGTGGACGGGGGTGCCGCCGGCGAGGGCGGTAGAGGCTGTCCATAACGGGTAGTCCGGGGCGGGGAGGAGGATTTCGTCGCCGGGGTTGCAGAGGGACTGCAGGGACATGGTGATGAGCTCGGAGGCGCCGTTGCCAATGTAGACGCTGTTCATGTCCACCTCGGGGAAGCCCGGGGTGTTGGCGTAGCGGTTGATGACGGCCTGGCGAGCTTCGGCAATACCGCGGGAGTCGGAGTAGCCGACGGCAGCGTCGAGCTTGTCCTTCATATAGTCGGTGACGTTCTTCGGGGTCAGGAAGCCGAACTTGCCGGGGTTGCCGATGTTGAGCTTGAGGATCTCAGCACCCTGCGCTTCAAGTTCATTGGCGCGGTCCAGCACCGGGCCGCGGATGTCGTAGACGACGTTCTTCAGTTTCTTGGACTGGTAGAGAGGCCGAGGGCTCATTGTGCTCTCTTCTGTGAAATATTAAACGTACTGGTACAGATGCAAGATTACACCTGTTGGCCCCAGAGCTCACTACCGGTTTGTGCTGGTACGTGACGGATCCTCGGGGGTTCTTAGGAGGAAACTGAAAAATCCTGGGGAGCAGCAAGTCCGGGACGAATACTGACACCCTCCTGATGTGTATTATTCGCAGGCTCAGCGGCAAGATCCTCATCCGCCCCGTCGGCACCCTCATGACTGCCCGTCGTGGGGGCGAGTGGGCGGGAGAAGTCGAACGGGGCATGCACACCGGCACGCAGCTGCAATCCGGGCACGGGGAGTCGCTTCTCTTCGGCATCGGCCGGCGCGACAGCAGTATCCTCTGCACTCGTGTCAGCGCCGTCACTGGCACCGTTGCTAATGGAACCAGCTACGCTATGGTCCGAACCACTATCTAGGCCGTCCTCGTCGACCAGTGGGGCAGCGGGGGCAATATGCACGATAGCCTGGTTGGCCTTAGCGGCCGCCTCCTCAGTAACCGGCAAGAGCGGTGGCAGCGGCGTGGGCACCCCATCAGTGCGGGCAATCATGCCTACCAGCGGCAGGCCCGGCACATCCAGGTTGAGCTCGTTACCGGCACCATCCTTGGCCACCTCGGCAGCCTTCACAGAGACAGCACTGTCGGCTTTCTCTTCCAACGGTTTACCGGTAACGGGGGCGGACTGGCCAGCCCGTTCCACCCGCTCCTTTCGCTGGGCGGCTTTCTCTTTTTCGGCCTTCCGCTCCTTCTCCAGCTGTTGTGCCTCCGCCAGGTAGGTTGCCAGGGAACTGGGGAGCACCGCAACGGGTTCGGGGCCGGGAGCTTGGGCGGAGGGAACACCATCTGGGCGCTCAATGAGGCCAAGGAGAGGCAGACCAACGGTTTGTAGGGAGACTGTCACCACGCCCGCGTCGAGTAGGGAAGCATCGTCGATGACGGCTTCCTCTTCCAGCTCGGCCAGCACGTCTTCGACGGCTTCCTGTTCGGCGGCGGCAGCGCGGACAGCTTCTTGGTCGGTCTCTTGGAGAGTGGTGGTGTAGTCGTTGACCGTTGCCATTTCTTCGGCGGGGATGGCATTCGGCAGATCGAGGCCGTCCATTTCCTGCTCGACGTCAATATCGCCCACGGGGATGGGAACGAGTGGCTGGGGCAATTTGTCGCCGCGCCGGACAGATTCCAGCAGCAGTACGGAGATGTCGGCGACGCGGGTGCGTTTGGCTTGGGCGGCCAGCAGGCGGCTTTCGGATTCTGTCATCCGCTGCTTCACTCCGTCCGACATCATGACGGTGCAGAAGGGGCAGGCGGTGGCGATGGTGGTGGCTCCGGTCTGCAATGCCTCGTCTACGCGCATGAGGTTGATGCGGGTGCCGTGCTTTTCTTCCATCCAGAAGTGGGCACCGCCGGCGCCGCAGCAGAAGGCCTGCTCGCGGATGTGATCCATTTCCTTCACCTGGGTGCCGGAGGACTCTACCAGTTCGCGCGGCTGGCTGTAGAAGTGGTTGTGGCGGCCCAGGTAGCAGGGGTCGTGGTAGGTGGTGATGCCCTCAACCGGGGTGGTGGGGACGAGGCGGCGGCGGTTCACCAGCTGGTTGAGGACGACCGAGTGGTGGATGACGGTGTAGGACTGCGGGTACTCGTTGCCAAGTGTGTTGAAGCAGTGGGCGCAGGTGGCGATGATCTTCCGGTTCGGGCTCTCCCCAAAGACGGATTCCAGGAGTCCGGTGTTGTGGGCTGCCATCTCTTGGAAGAGGAATTCGTTGCCGGCGCGGCGGGCGGAGTCGCCAGTGCAGGTTTCTTGGTTTCCCAGCACACAGAATTTGACGCCGCCCAGGTGCAGGAGGAGGGCGGTGGCCTTGGTGGCTTCTTTGGCGCGATCCTCGTAGGCGCCAGCACAGCCCACCCAGAAGAGGTATTCCATGCCTTCGCCGGCGAAGTCGTGGACGTCTTTGCCCCACACGGGGACGCGCCAGCCGGTTTCTCGTTCGAGTTCGTCGATCCAGGTTTCCCGGGCAGTGGGGGATTGGCCCCAGGGGTTTCCTTTGCTTTCCAGGTTCTTGAAAAGGCTGGCGAGTTCCGGTGGGTACTGGTCGGCGGCGAGTACCTGGTGGCGGCGCAGGTTAACGACGTGGTCGACGAGTTCTAGGTCGAGGGGGCACTGGTCGACACAGGCGCCGCAGGTGGTACACGCCCAGAGGGCTTCTTCGTCGAGGAGGCCGATGCGTTCGGGGTGCTGTAGGGCGTTCGGGTGCTGGGGGCTGAGGCCGATGAGCGGTTGGGAGAGGCGCTGTAGTTCGGCACGTTGGTGGGCGAGTTTCCCGGTGGGCGTGGCGGGGAGGAGGTCGATGAGACGGGGGAAAGCGTCGTGGTCGACGCGGCCGGTGTCTGGGTCGACGAAGCCGGCGGCACGGGCGGCCGTAAGATAGGGGGCGCTGTCTTGGGCGACGTCGCGCAGCCCGGTGGCGATGAGTTTGGGGTTGAGGGGTTTGCCGGTGTTCCAGGCGGGGCAGAGATCCTGGCAGCGGCCGCATTCGGTGCAGACGGAGAAGTCGAGCCAGTCTTTCCAGGTGAAGTCTTGGATGCGGCCAACGCCGAGGAGGTCTTTGTCGGGGTCGACGTTGTCCATGGTGAGGGTTTTCTCACCGCTGCGCATGGGGCGGACAGCGCGGAGGGAGGTCCAGCCGTCCCATTCACGCTTGAGGAAAATGTTGAAGAAGGCGCCGATGCGGTGCCAGGCGACACCCCACTTGAGGTTGAAGCCGACGAGGAGGAGCCACAGCATGGCGATGAGGAGTTTCGCCACGGCGAAGAGGCTCACCATGAGGGGGTTGGAGGGGAGGATCTTCGCTATCCAGTAGGTGGCCCAGTCGATGGTGGGGTCACCGCCGCCGAAGGTGGGGAAGGTGGCGAGTTGGCCGGCCTTGACGGCGAGCATGCCGAGGCCTTCGAGGATGACGACGGCGTCCACGAAGTAGGCGGCTCCCATGTTGGACTTGTAGAAGCGGGAGGAGTGTTTGTTGCGGCCTAGGTGGGGGTTGTTTTTTAGGCGGGTGAGGGTGAGGTAGAGGCCGCCGAGGACGGTGGTGATGCCGACAAGTTCGACGAGGGCGCGGAACCAGCGTTGTTCGTGGAACCAAGGCCAGCCGCTGGACGGGTCGAACATCTGGATGTAGGCCTCAAAGAGGATGAAGATGCCCAGCAGGAAGCCGACCATGACGAACCAGTGGGAGATGGCGACGGTGCGGCGCTTGCGGATGAGGCGGGTGTGGGCAATGAATTCTTTGAGGAGGTTCCAGAGCCGGTGCCAGGGGTGATTGGTGCGGGTGTGGTCGGGTTCGGCCAGCCGCAGCATGGTGACGAGGTGGACGACGCCGCGAATGAAGACGCCCCAGCAGATGATGCTGAAGAGGGTTGCGACGATCCCGATGGGGATGGTGAGATCCCAGGGAATGGTGGGTGCGCTGGCGTGCGTGAGAGGGGTATTCACGAGCGCGTGCAGGTCGTCACTAGTCACCTTATCTATCTTATACAGCGGCACAGATTGGCTAAAGTAAGCGCAACTTGACCATTGTGCACCTACTGCAAGGGCACTAGTTGGTGTCGGTTAGTTCTCCGTTCTCTCCAGCTGGTACATCCCATTGAGGATTGGACTCAATTCCTTTCTTGACGAGTGCTGGTGTTGAGCTTAGCGGTGTGCGGAGCTTGGGGTAGCGCTTGTCTTTCTTGCCCCACCAGAAGTAGTGGGTGACGTAACCATTCGCAGGTGGGAAGGGGCTGTCGGGTTCGAATCCGAGTTCTTCGGGGGTTTTCTCGACACAGTCTGTGATGAAGTATTTCTCCTTGTCGTCGCAAGTTTCTTTGACGACACGTCGGAAAGCCTTGGTTTCCATGAAGAGGGCTTCTGTGAAGGGGTTCCGCTTGTGTTTGATAATCAAGTAGAGCCAGTACACGAAGAGTGCGACGTTGGCGATAAGGGCGAGCCAGGAGCACGTTTTGTTGGCGGCAGGGTCCATAGTGGCGAAGTTGGTCATTGCATTTGGTGGGGTAGCGATGGTGGGGAGCCAGTTGTAGAACGCAATCCAGTACATAAGGGTGTAGCAACGGAACCAGATCCATTGACCACGTGCCCAGGTGAATGCGGGAATTGTGCAGGCTAGCAGTAGTGCGAACGAGCAGTACCAGGTGTAGTCACCGAGAGAGTTGTAGAGGAAGGCGTGGTTCCACAGATCGTAGGCAATGATCCAGGGCCAAATCTGATCGAGCCAGACGATGGACTTGACGTTGCTGCCCTTACGCCCTGCCACGATGATGCGGGTGAGACCGGTGATGGTGAGGATGTTGAGGAAACCGGCGGCGGCACTGAGTAGATTCCAGTAGCCACCAATGGTGCGGAAGCCGGTGGCGGGGTCGATGCCGATGTGGCGGGCGTCAAAGTTTGCTGCCAGTGCCATATACCACGCTTGTGTCTTTGGCTCGGCGGTGATGGTGCGGGCTTCGGGAAGCTTCGTCAGCATATCGACGCCGGGGTGAGTCCATCTTTGCAGGTCAAGTGCCTATGATGCACAAAATTGAGTATAATAGGCTCAATTACTATTGCGTACTGAGAGTGGATATGTCATACTTGAGTGCGTACCGCTCAATAGAGCGTGAAATGACCTTACGAACGAACACAACATATGGAGGTACACATCATGGGACGCGCAGTAGGTATTGACCTCGGCACCACCAACTCCTGCGTCTCCGTCCTGGAAGGCGGAGAAGCAAAGGTTATCCCCAACGCAGAGGGATCCCGCACCACCCCGTCCGTCGTGGCCTTCGCCAAGAACGGTGAAGTCCTCGTCGGGCAGCCTGCCAAGAACCAGGCAGTGACCAACGTTGACCGCACCGTCCGCTCCGTCAAGCGCCATATCGGCTCCGATTGGAAGTCCAATGACATTGACGGCAAGCTGTACACCCCCCAGGAAATCTCCGCCCACGTGCTCATGAAGTTGAAGCGCGATGCAGAAGCCTACCTGGGTGAGTCCATCACCGACGCCGTCATCACTGTGCCGGCTTACTTCAATGACGCCCAGCGTCAGGCCACCAAAGATGCTGGCCAGATCGCCGGTCTCAACGTGCTCCGCATCGTGAACGAGCCCACCGCAGCCGCCCTCGCCTACGGACTCGAAAAAGCCGACAAGGAACAGACTATTCTCGTCTTCGACCTCGGCGGCGGCACCTTCGACGTGTCCCTGCTGGAGATCGGTGACGGTGTTGTGGAAGTCCGCGCCACCTCCGGTGACAACCACCTCGGTGGCGACGACTGGGACAACCGCATCGTCGAGTGGCTTGTTGACAAGTTCAAGAACGCCTCCGGCGTGGACCTGTCCAAGGACCGCATGGCCATGCAGCGTCTTCGTGAAGCCGCAGAAAAGGCCAAGATTGAGCTGTCTGCCTCGCAGAGCGCCACCATTAACCTCCCCTACATCACCGTCGACGCCGATAAGAACCCGCTGTTCCTCGATGAGACCCTGTCCCGCGCCGAATTCCAGCGCATCACCCAGGACCTTCTCGACCGCTGCCGCACCCCGTTCCAGTCGGTCATCAAGGATGCCGGAATCTCTGTCTCCGAGATCGACCACGTGGTGCTCGTGGGTGGCTCCACCCGTATGCCCGCCGTCACCGACCTGGTGAAGGAACTGACCGGTGGCCGCGAGCCCAACAAGGGTGTGAACCCGGACGAGGTCGTCGCCGTGGGTGCTGCCCTGCAGGCTGGCGTGCTCCGTGGCGAAGTGAAGGATGTGCTGCTCCTCGACGTCACCCCGCTGTCTCTCGGTATTGAAACCAAGGGTGGTGTGATGACCAAGCTCATCGAGCGCAACACCACCATCCCCACCAAGCGCTCCGAGACCTTCACCACTGCCGAGGACAATCAGCCCTCCGTGCAGATCCAGGTCTACCAGGGCGAGCGTGAGATGGCCTCGCAGAACAAGCTGCTCGGCTCCTTCGAACTCTCCGGCATTGCCCCCGCCCCCCGTGGCATCCCGCAGATCGAAGTCACCTTCGACATCGACGCCAACGGCATTGTCCACGTCACCGCTAAGGACAAGGGCACCGGCAAGGAGAACACCGTCACCATCCAAGATGGTTCCGGCCTCTCCCAGGAAGAAATCGACCGCATGATTAAGGATGCGGAAGAGCACGCCGAGGAAGACCGCAAGCGCCGCGAAGAGGTTTCTCTCCGCAACGAAGCGGAAACTCTCGTCTACCAGACCGAGAAGTTCCTCGCCGACAACGCCGAGACCGTTCCGTCCGAGAACAAGGACAAGGTCCAGGCCGCTCTCGACAAGGCCAAGGAAGCCCTCAAGGGTAGTGACGTTGCCGCTCTGCGCAGCGCCATGGAAGAGGTAAAGACCGAATCCTCCGCCATGGGCCAGGCTATGTACGAGAAGGCTGCCGCAGAAGGTGCCACCGCCGCCGATGCAGGTGCTGACAACGCCTCCGCCACTGGTGGCGACGACGACGTGGTAGACGCCGAGGTTGTCGAAGACGACAACAAGTAAGGACTGATAGACATGACGGACGCATCTCAGAACCCCACCGAGGGACAGCCACAGGCTGACGACACCTCGGATCTGCAGGCCTCCGCCACCGCCGCCGACGCCAACCCGGCTGCCGCTGCCGCAGATACTGCCGACGCGGCCGCTGGGAACGGTGCCGACACCGCGAGTGACCCCAACGCAGCCGGCCAGGCCGCCACAGCTGCCGAGGAGGAGCTCACGGTAGAAGACAAACTGCTGGCCAAGGTGCAGGAACTCACCGAGGACCTGCAGCGGGTCACCGCCGAATTCACCAACTACCGCAAGCGTGTTGAACGTGACCTCGGCACTGCCCGGGACAATGGCAAAGCCGGTGTCGTCACCTCAATGCTGGTACTTGCCGACGATGTCGAGCGGGCCCGCCAGCACGGCGACGTCACCGAGGGAAGCCCTCTCAAGGCTTTCACCGATAAGTTCACGTCCATCCTGGAAGGACAGGGCGTGTCCCAGTTCGGCGAGGTCGGGGACGTGTTCGACGCCAACCGTCACTCCGCCATCCAAGATGAAGGCGGTGACGGCGAGAAGGTGTTGAGCGCAGTTCTCCGCAAGGGCTTCAACCTGGGAGATCGCGTGCTCCGCGAAGCCATGGTTATTGTCCGTGGTGACGAGGGCGCGGCTGCCGCTTCCGACGGTGACGAGTCCACCGAGTCAAGTGCGGCGGAGCAGTCCGATGCGGATAGCGCCGACAAGTAACCTCATTTCATAACGTAGTGTAGTGGCGGCCTCCCCAGTGGGGTCGCCACTACGTTATGTGGGGACAGTTCCGTTCGTGACTGTGAAAGCGGTCCAGATTACGGCATTTAATAGGCACACAGTTACTGACACAGATAAAGTTGAGTAGTATAGACTCAATCTTAGATATTATCGATAACCATAGTTTTAGCCCAGAGAGGAGGAGACACCATGCAGCGAGAATGGGCCGATAAGGACTTCTACAAGGAACTCGGCGTCAGCAAAGATGCCACCCAAGACGAGATCAAAAAGGCGTACCGAAAACTCGCCCGAAGTCTCCACCCCGACGCCAACCCCGGTGACAAAGCCGCAGAAGAGCGCTTCAAACGAGTCAGCGAAGCTAACGCCGTTCTCTCCGACCCGAAAGAACGTAAAGAGTACGACGAACTCCGTGCCATGCTGTCCTCAGGATTCGGCGGGTTCGGGGGAAAAGGCGGTTTCGGCGCACCCGGGGGATTCGGCAATGGATTTGGTCAGGGCGCCGGTGGCTTCACCGGATTCACCCCCAGCGGCGGTCACAGTTACACCTACGGCACCGACGGCTTCGACATCGGCGATCTTGGCGACATCTTTGGCGGCGCAACCCAGAACGCCACCGGCGGAGCTGGCGGCATAGGCGACATTCTTGGTGGCCTCTTTAACCAACGCCGCGGTGGCGGACACCGGCCCGAACCACCCCAGCAATCCAATGGTGGCGCCAACATCACCACCTCCATCACCATTAACTTCCGGGATGCAGCAAAAGGCGCCACCGTGCCTATCCGCATCACCTCCAAGACAGCCTGCACCACCTGCCACGGCTCCGGGGCGCGCCCAGGCACCGCCCCCCGCACCTGCCCCGAATGTAATGGGTCAGGCTTCCGACACTCGGCACAAGGTGCCTTCCAGTTCTCGCAACCCTGCACCAACTGCGGCGGCACCGGCACCGTCATCAAGGACCCCTGCTCCGACTGTGGTGGCTCAGGCGTCGTCAACCGCACCCGCACCCTCAAAGTTCGGGTCCCCGCGGGTATAAAAGATGGCCAGAAGGTGCGGCTCAACGGCAAAGGTGAAGCCGGCCTGCGCGGTGCCCCTCCTGGCGACCTCTTCGTGAAGATCAACATCATCCCCGATAAGGTCTTCCAACGCGAGGGCAACAACCTGCTGGTGGACGTCCCTGTCTCCTTCTCAGAACTGGCGCTGGGAGCTACCGTTACCGTCCCCACCCTGGACGGCACTGTCTCCATCCGCATCCCTGCTGGCAGCACTGCCGACCAGGTGATGCGGGTACGTGGGCGTGGGATCGCCCCCGCCAAGGAGGCCGCAGGGGATCTGCTGGCGACCCTCAAGGTGCAGATTCCCACACATCTGGATGCCGACACCAGCGAGGCACTCAAAAACTATGCACAAGCAGAACAACGCTCCGGGTTTGACCCACGGGCGGGATGGGCAGGTGCGGTATGAGCAAACGCGAAAAGCACTTCTTCGTCATCTCGGTAGCAGCTGAGCGGGCGGGCATGCACGCGCAAACACTGCGCCAATACGACCGGCTTGGGCTGGTGACACCGGCCCGAGCACAGGGAGGTGGACGCCGCTACTCCGATGAGGATGTGGAACTCCTGCGGGAGATCCAACGTCTCAGCCAGGATGAAGGCATCAACCTGGCCGGTATTAAGCGGATCTTGAAGCTCTCTCAGCGGGTGAAGGAACTGCAAGAGCAGGTCGAACAGTTGGAGGAGACACTTGAAGCGGTGAACCAGCAGCATCGTACTGGGAGTGTGTTGGTGCACGTTCCCCGCAGTCAAGCAGTGGTGGTGTGGAGCCCTGAAGCGCGCCGCCGCAGCTAAGTGAGGGTACTCAGATAAGTCAGGACACTAAGAACTCTAATCCAGTGGGTCGTGGTGAATATCGGCCGGGTTAACGCCCAGGCGCGGTAGATTCGCCACGGCCTGCTGGACTATTTGCTGGCCGCCGCCCACCAGGATCTCGCGGTCGTGTACGCACCCGTCAGCAACCGCCAACTCCAGCGGATTGCCCTGCCGCAGCAGCAAATTTGGGGGTAGTGGGGGAGCGTCGCGCAGCCACCAGGGGTCGCTGTCTTCCTCCGCGCAGATATGGGCGATAAGCCAAGGGTTGGCGGCCTGAATATTGGCCAAAGTGGCGGCATCGAAAAGTTCACCGGGATAGCGGGTGCCGTAGTAGACATCCACCAGGGGGTTGTTCTTCCCCGTTTGCACCATGTCCAGCAGAATGCAGCGCATGGGGGCAGCGGCGACGTTTCGGGCGATCATACAGACGGGGCGTTCTCCGGACACGTGTAAATTGCCGTGCGGGTTGGAAAGAATCCACTGGTCGCCGGGGCGGGTGTTGTGTACCACCTGGGTGCTGAAGTAGCCGTGCTCGAGTGCCCGCACGTGGAATTCTAGGTAGCCATCCGGGTTGGCGGGGATGGTGGCAGAGAGGTAACGCCAGGTGCCGGGGCACTGTGGAATCTGGACGGACATGTACTGGCCGGGCAGGTAGTCGATGGGAGGGGCGACGTGTAGGCGGATGATGGCGATGTTGCGGGTGAGGCGCTGCACTTCCATGACATTGCCGAGGTAGACCGGGGGCGTGTTCTCTACGGAGGCGGCTGTCTGCATGACGTCGATGGCGTGCTCGAAGGAGCTCAGTAGGGCGGCGTCCAGGTCGGTGCTCCACTGGAGGGGCATGAGACGGGCGAAGGTGTCGCGCAGGGCAATTGCCAAGGTGTGGTAGTCGGCGTCGGTGAACTGGTGCTTGCGCTGGTCCCGTCCGAGTTGGCTAAGGAATTCCATTACATCGTCGAGCTGCTCTGGGTGGGGGGTGGCCTGGTCGATAGTTTCGAGGAAGTAGATGAGGCCGCGAGCGTAGCGGATGGTACGGCGATCGGTGAAGGCGGGGAAGCGTTTGCGGAGCTGGAAGTCGTGCGCGAAGACGGTGGCATAGAAGTCACGCATGAAGTCCTCGGGTTGCGCGTGGAGGAGTTCGATGGCGGGCCCGAGCACGGTGTAGTAGGTGGTGGGGGTGAGGTCGGATTCGCCGCGCGAATGGCGGCCGGATCCGGTCGCAGTGTCGTCGCGGTGGCGGCTCATTGCATCTCCTCTCAGGCGCCTTGGGGTGGTCCACTATGCCTGTATGTGCCCATCATAGCTGCTGGTGTGAGAAAAAAGACTGCGAGTTTTTCGAAAAAATCTTTAGCTATATCCGCTCAACTTTGCTAAAGTGAAATTAAACATGAGTCATAATGACTCAACTAAGTGATAGTGAGGCACTAAAAACATAGGTCATCACGTATCTGACGCTTCCACAACCCATCACCACACTTCACCATAGAGAAAAGGACAAAACCCCATGAACACCCAGAGCTTCACCACCAAATCCCAAGAGGCCATCTCCGCCGCCCTCCAAACCGCTGCCGCGAAAGGAAATCCCAGCGTAGAACCCGCTCACCTGCTCGTCGCACTCCTCGAGCAGCAAGACGGCATTGCTGGACCGCTCCTCCACAGTGCTGGCGTCGACCCCGCCGCCCTCCTCCAGCGAGCACGGTCCCTTGTGGATGGCCTCCCCGCGGCCAGTGGCGGAGGCATGGCTAACCCCAACCTCTCCCGGGACGGGCTGACCGTCCTCAATACCGCCCAGGAACTCGCCAGTTCCATGGGTGACGACTACACCTCCACCGAGCACCTCATGGTCGGCCTCGCCACTAGCGGGCACCCCGTTGCCAAGGCCATGCAGTCCTTGGGTGCCACCCCAGAGAACCTCAAGGCAGCCTTCACCTCCGTGCGCGGCTCCGGACGCATCACCACCGAAAACCCGGAGGACAACTACCAGGCCCTCGAGAAGTACTCCACGGACCTCACTGCACGAGCCCGCGAAGGCAAAATCGACCCCGTCATCGGACGTGACTCCGAAATTCGCCGAGTCGTACAGGTCCTCAGCCGCCGCACTAAGAACAACCCGGTACTCATCGGTGAACCTGGCGTCGGCAAAACTGCCATCGTAGAAGGCCTTGCACGTCGCATCGTTTCCGGCGATGTACCAGAGTCGTTGCGCGGCAAGCGCCTCATTGCCCTCGACCTGGGCTCCATGATCGCCGGCGCCAAGTACCGTGGCGAATTCGAAGAGCGCCTGAAGAGCGTCCTCCAAGAAATCAAGGATGCAAACGGCGAGATCATCACCTTCATCGACGAAATCCACACCATCGTCGGGGCTGGCGCCACCGGCGACTCCGGCATGGACGCTGGCAACATCATCAAGCCCATGCTGGCCCGTGGCGAACTCCGCCTGGTCGGCGCCACCACCCTGGACGAGTACCGCAAGTACATCGAAAAGGACGCCGCCCTGGAACGGCGGTTCCAACAGGTCTACGTGGGTGAGCCAACCGTAGAAGACACCATCGGTATTCTGCGTGGACTCAAGGAACGTTACGAAGTACACCACGGCGTTCGTATTAAGGACTCCGCACTGGTGGCCGCCGCGACCCTCTCCGACCGCTACATCACCAACCGCTTCCTTCCGGACAAGGCAATCGACCTCATGGACGAAGCTGCCTCCCGGATGCGCATGGAAATCGACTCCTCCCCGGAGGAAATCGACACCGCTGAGCGTATTGTGCGCCGCCTCGAGGTGGAAGAACTCGCCCTCGACAAAGAAGAAGACGCCGCTTCCCTCGAACGCCTCGTGGCACTCCGCCAAGAACTCGCCGACGAACGGGAAAAACTCGCCCAACTGACGGCCCGCTGGCAGAACGAAAAGAACGCCATCGACGCCGTCCGCAACCTCAAGGAAACCCTGGAGGATCTTCGTGGACAGGCCGAGCGGGCCGAGCGTGATGGCGACCTGGGTAAGGCCGCCGAACTGCGCTACGGGCGCATCCCCGAGGCAGAAAAGAAACTCGCCGAAGCCGAAAACTCCCAAGCATCGACCAGCGAATACTCGCAGATGATGTTGAAGGAAGAAGTGGGCCCAGACGACGTCGCCGAAGTTGTCGAAGCCTGGACCGGCATCCCTGCAGGCCGCATGCTGGAAAGCGAAGGGCAGAAGCTGCTCCGCATGGAAGAAGAACTTGCCCAGAATGTGGTGGGCCAAGAGGGCGCTGTGAAGGCAGTGTCTGATGCAGTCCGCCGTGCCCGCGCGGGGGTGGCAGACCCCAACCGGCCGCTGGGCTCCTTCCTCTTCCTCGGCCCCACCGGCGTGGGCAAGACGGAACTAGCGAAGTCGCTGGCCCAGTTTCTCTTCGATGACAAACACGCGATCGTTCGCATCGACATGTCCGAGTATGGGGAGAAGCACTCCGTCGCCCGCCTCATCGGTGCCCCTCCGGGATACGTCGGCTACGAATCCGGCGGTCAACTCACCGAAGCGATCCGCCGCCGTCCCTACTCAGTCATCCTCTTTGATGAGGTAGAGAAGGCACACCCGGATGTTTTCGACGTGCTGCTGCAGGTGCTGGACGAAGGCCGGCTGACGGACGGGCAAGGCCGCACGGTGGACTTCCGCAACACCATCCTCATCCTCACGTCTAACCTGGGTGCGGGTGGTACGCAGGAGCAGATCATGCAGGCGGTGAAGCACAACTTCAAGCCCGAGTTCGTCAACCGGTTGGACGACATTATTGTGTTCTCGGCTCTGCAACCCGAACAGTTGAAGGGCATTGTGGACATCCAGCTGCGTGAACTGTCCCAGCGTCTGTCCGTCCGCCGGCTCACCCTGGATGTGGACGATGTCGCCCGTACATGGCTGGCCGAGCGCGGCTACGACCCCGCTTACGGTGCACGCCCGCTGCGCCGGCTGATCCAACAGGCCATTGGAGACGCCCTGGCGAAGGAGCTGTTGGCGGGCGAGATCTTCGACGGCGACATTGTCCATGTGACGGTGGCTGCCGACGGGGAGAGCTTGCAGATTACTGGCCAGCGCACCGAAAGCTAAGAGTGTACTGAAGGCTAAGGGTGTACAGAGAACAGAACCTCCCCTGCAGAATGCAGGGGAGGTTCTGCGTATGGAGAGCAGGGGGCTAGGCGACGCGGAGAACAGCGTCGGCGGAATTGAGGGACTGTGACAGTGCCGGGGCGGCAGTGTTGTCGTCCTGTGATCCATCGTCTTTATCGTCGGAGGAGGAGCCGGTGGAACCGACACCCGAGCCCGCGGCAGCGGAGACTTTGTGCCCGGCCGAAGGCGGCAGCCACCAGAGGAAGATGAGCGCGAGGCCGGCACCGATGGCTTTCAAGGCCAGCTCGCGGGTGGTGGCATTGGGGGAGAAGAGCCCCACCACCATGGTGCCGAGGTGGGAACCGATGGGAGTACCGGCGGCCGCAGCGGAGGAACCCACTGCGAAGAACACTGCTAGGAAGACGGGGATGACCGCAAGCCAGACCAAGGGGGCGGCAAGCGTGCCGACCACTGGGACCAGGGTGAAGAGCAGCATGCCGTTGGCCACTAGCGCGCCCGCCAGGAATCCGATCGCCCATCCGGCGGCAGTGCCGGCAAGCCCGCCGAATACGCCGCCGGCAATAACGCCGGGAAAGTTCTCTACTTCAGCGCGGTTCAGGTATTTGCCCCAGGCGTCGTAGAACTCGCGCAGGCGAGTGTCGTAGCCGATCCAGCCTTCCCGCGCGTGCATGACGGTGATGGGGGCGGGGCGGAAGGAGTCCGCTGCGGGGAGGAAGGTGGCGCTGCGGCCGCCCTCCTTAAGGATGACGTTGAGGTCCATGACCTGGTCGCCAAAGATGGCCTGGAGAGGGGCGGTGACGACGGTGTTACCGGATTCGCCGACGATGGCGAGTGTATCGCCGCGCTTGACGAAATGGCCTTTACCCAGGACGAGGGTATTGCCGCTGTCGGTGACGCCAGCGATGGTGGCATCGGCGCGGGCAGCCTGCTTGGTGCGGGCTGCATCAGTGGGGAGCAGGTGGTGGGCGTCCACGTAGGGGCCGGACTGTTCGGCGATCGCTTCAATACTCTCCGTGTAGGGAGTTGAAACGGGGTCTGCCTGAACGGGATTAGCGGTGACCATAATGAGAGAGGCGGCTACGGCTCCAGCGACTGCTTTCAGGGCTGACGAGAATTTCAATGGGCTCTCCGTTCCGTTCTCGTATCTCTGGACGATTAAGGTTCCCTCGTGCAGGGATACAAAATAACCATTCACCTGGGGAATGGTTATTTACAACAATACATGCTGTTACGGATGTTCCAAGAGTGAATCTGAAATAGAACCGAAACCTACAAAGTTGGGCTCGCTCGGCGTGCTCACTTGTAGAGAGATGAATAAAGACTCCTCGACCAGTAGAATAGGGCACATGAGTATCCTCGTTAACCCGCAGTGGCTGAAGTCGCGTATCGGTTCGAACCGCGCACCGGTAATTCTGGACGTGCGGTGGTATCGCGATCGGGTGGGTGGCTACGACCATTACCTGGAGCACCACATCCCTAACGCCATCTATGTGGACCTCGACCAGGACCTCACGGGTGTGCACAACCCGGAAAACGGCCGTCGTCCCTTCCCCTCGAAGGAAAAGGTGCAGGAGCTCACCCGTAAATGGGGTATCGACAAGAACTCCTATGTGGTGGTCTACGACTCTGTGTCCGGTACTTCGGCAGCCCGTGCGTGGTGGATCCTCCGCGACGCTGGTGTCGAGAACGTCTTCTTCCTGGATGGTGGCCTGCAACGCTGGGAGCATGCCGGTATGCCCACGGTGACGGGTCCCGGCATTATTCCGCTGCGCGGTAACTTCGAGGTATCTGACACGCCCTGTATGCCCACCATCACCGTAGATGAGGTCAAGACGTGGCCGGAGCATGGCATTCTGCTGGATGCCCGCTCGGAACGCCGCTACCAGGGTCATTTTGAATATAACGATGCTCGCCTGGGCCACATCCCGGGTGCCCATAACCTGCCGACCTACGGAAACTTTGGCCCCGACCAGAAGTTCCTGGACTTCGAAAGCCTGCTTGACCGTTTCGAGGGCTTGGGTATTACCAGTGGCTCAGAAGTTGCGGTTTACTGTGGTTCCGGTAACTTGGCCACCCACACCATTGCCGCCCTGGAAGTCGCTGGTCTACCTGGTGCTTCCCTGTATGAGGGCGGTTGGTCGCAATGGTGTTTGGATCCCGAGCGTCCAGCCTCTCGAGGCTTCCGTCCGTAGCTTTTCGCGTGCCTACTTTTCCCACAGTGGGCACGTTTCACTATCGGTTAAAATCGCTGCCGAACACGTGAAAAAGCTCCGAAACAGGGCAGAAACACAGTACCGTTAGTACTGAGTACTGCCCGCAGATAGGGGAAACGTATGTTATCAGTTCCCGTGATCTTATTGATCGTGGCCGCCGTGGTAGGCGCAATTGGCATTGTCTTTGCCATTGTGGGTGCCGTCCGCTCCCACCAGCAGCCCTCAACCGATGCGCCCGAGCAGTCCCGCTGGGGCGATGAGCTGGGATTCCGGCCCGACGCAGAGGGCGTGCACGCCGCCATCTCCCAATGGGAACATGGCCCCGCCGCCGACGGTGGGCTGAGTGAGCCGAAAGACCCCGCCACCGGAGAGTTCGCCGGCCATCCCGCATTGATCTTTACACAGGACGACGGCTGGATTGTGGCAGTACAACGCGATACCGCTTCCTCTGTGGTGGTGGAGATCCACCCGCAGACTAACGAGGAGGCGGACGAGTCTGGGAAAGCCACCGATCTGCAGGTGTACTCCTCCGATGTGGATGCAATGATCCGCGCTACCGATGACCGTCTGGTGGAGATTCTCGACAACCACCCCGGCGACTTGGCCATGGCATGGTCTGAAGGCTACTGGTCGGCGGCGCTGCTGCCGCTGGACGATGACGGTGTGGATGTGGAGATCGACCCGGACAACAAGATCAACGAGGAACTCCCCTTTGTCCTCAACTGGTTGGCCAACCTCAACGATGCGCTGCGTGTACTGCCCCCCAAGGAAGGCGAGGAAGAGTCTCTCAGCCTGCAGGGTGTGGGCCCCACCCGCCCGCTCGCCGACCGCACTGACGCTGACTCTCTTCCCGTCGACGCAGATTCCTTCGAGCCGGAAGAAGCTGGCTTGTTGCCCGCCGACACCGGTTTCCCCAGTGATGTACCCGTCTCCGACGGTTCCCTGGCCGGTTTGGTGTCCGGTGGGGTTGGTGCCGCTGGTGCCGGTACTTTCGTCGGCCGTGGTGTGGGCGACGAGCCGGCCGAGGATGGCGCGGCGTCCGGTATCCCCGCCCTCACCGTGGTGGGCGATCAGCCGGTTGCCCCCATCTGGGAGGAGGACGAGTCCGAAGCCGAGAGCATGCCTGCAGACGAGGGCGACTCTCCCGTACCTGCCGACGCTGCCGACATCGATGAACCCATCACTGAGGAAGAGCTGGCTGCAGCAGTAGCTGCTGATGAATCTGTCGCCATCGACGCTGCCGATGACGACCTGCTGGCTGGTAATGACCTGGTAGATGATGGCATTGACGGCGATGATGACCTGCTCAATCTGCCGGATGATGATCTGTCGGGCAGCGAGTTCCCGAACAATGAGCGTCCGAGCAATGAGCTTCCGAATAATGTCATTCCCTTCACTCCAGCCGGTGGTACTACCACTGGAGCTGCAGTGACTGGTGGCCTGGCCGGATTGACGATCGTTCCTGATCTGCCCCTCGGCGAGAACACGGAACTGTCCGGTGACGACGCCGATGAGCCGGATGCTGGCACCTCCGCCGGGCTGGCCGAAGACGACTTCGTTACCCTTCCCGCCGCCGACGATACTCCGGCCCCCAGCTGGGCACCCGACGAGGAACCCACTGGTGAACTCGCCGTTAACCATGTGGATGAAAGCGCCCTGCTTGCCAGCTCTTGGGAACCGCGGGAACACATCGACTTCGCCGACCTCTCCGCAGACGACGAGCGCAACGCCGACGCCACCTTCGTCACCGAAGCAGACTTTGCCGAAGCAGACCGCCTCATGGGCGAGGACCTGGACGGCAGTGATGTGGGCACAGACGACGCCAATGACATTGAAGACGTCGAAGCCGAAGCGGACGCTCTCGCCGCCTACGCAGAGGCAGAAGCCGTTGACGCCGTCGACGAATTCCCGGGCGAAACCCAGGTAGAGGATGTGCCGGCCGCTGACGAGTGGATCACCCCCACCACCGCCGAGTTCGACATTGTGCCCGAAGCCGGCGAAGAAGCCGCCACGCTGGCCGCCGTCGACGACGATGAACCGGAGGAAGCCGACGAGGACGTCGCCACCGAGGACTTCACCAGTGAAGACCTCGCCGAAGAAGGGCTCACCGAAGAAGACCTCATCGACGACACCGAAGACGACGCCCTTCTCGACGAACCCCTCGACGGGCCCGACATGGGCGAGGACCACCACGAGATTTCGGAGCCACCACACTTTGAAGGGCAAGACGCCGAACTCGACATTGATGCCCTCGGCGCCCCTGAGCACACCGGCCCCTTCGACATCATCAACGACGTCGCTCTGGCTGACGCCGCCTCTGCCGACGAAGCAGAAGAGTTTGCCGTCAGCGAGGCCGAGGCTGTAGAGGTACTGAGCCCCTACGAAGACGACGAAGAAGAATACGAGGTAGACGAGGACACCTACGAGGGACCCGATGACGCCAACTACACCGACGAGGACTTCGGTGAGGACGCTATCGAGCAAGGCCCCTTCGAGGCTGCCGCCACCGACGATGAGCTGGACGAGCCAGCCGCATCGGGAGCCGCAGAGCCGGTCGAGGACGCAGACCAGGTCGCTGACAACGCTGAGGCTACTGAAGGCGCTGGAGCAGCTGAGGCAGACGACGTGATCGATGCGCCGGAACGCCCCGCCGACTTCGCCGCCACACCGCTCACCGAGGGATTCCCCAGTCGGGAAGTTGGAGTCGATGCCGACGCAGCAGGAACTGCAGCTGCCGCTGGCGGACTAGGTGGTCGCTCCGCCGTCCCGCCGGTCGCCGCCACACCGGAGGACACCCGCCCACGGATCTCCTTCGTCAAGCCAGTCGCCTCCCCGGCTGAAACCGGCCCGCTGCCCATCGTGAACCCGACCCAACCGTACTACCCAGAGCGGGACGAACAGGAGCCCGCTGCGCAGACGACCCCCTCCCCGGCCGTCACCATCCCGCAGCCGCAAGAATCTGTCTCCACCGGCTCCCACGCTGTCCGCGACGGAGAACCCTCCACCATGCAGACTGGCCAGTTCCCCATCATTAAACTCAATGGGGCACGTGAGCCCGGCCGGCACGCCCGCAGACACAATGAGGACGCCGACACTGCGGTTCGCCCATCTTGGTTCGTGCCCGGGAAGACCAGCAGCCGCTCTCGCCGCCGTGATGAAGATGATGAGCAAGCGGAGAACGGTCGCTCCGCCGCCGACGCAGATCCCTCCGCCGAGGACGACCACGCCCAGCCAGAAGTTTCTGACGACGACAACTAGCCACTAGGCTTAGCCTTAGGACACAACTCCCGCCGGTCCCACCCGCGGGAGTTCCCACACCCCAGAAAGGCGCCTTTCATGGTTGCAGCGTTCAACCCTGCTGATCACCCCGTTAACGCTGAGGCGAAAGCCGAACTCGCCGAACTCGTTAAAGACCTCGCTGTGGTCCACGGGAAAGTCACCCTCTCTTCCGGGAAAGAAGCCGACTACTACGTCGACCTGCGTCGCGTCACCATGCACAGCCGCGCCTCCCGCCTTATCGGCGCCCTCCTCCGCGAACTCACCGCAGATTGGGACTACGTTGCCGCTGGTGGCCTCACCCTAGGTGCCGACCCAGTGGGCACCGCCATCATGCACGCTGACGGGCGCGACATTAACGCCTTCACCGTCCGCAAGGAAAAGAAGAAGCACGGCATGCAGCGCCAGGTCGAAGGCCCTGATGTGGTGGGCAAGAAGGTGCTGGTCGTCGAAGACACCACCACCACCGGTAACTCGCCGCTCACGGCCGTCCGCGTCCTGCGTGACCTGGGTGCCGAGGTAGTGGGCGTCGCCACCATTGTGGACCGTGCAACTGGCGCAGAGGACGTCATCAACGCTGAAGGCCTGGAGTATCGCTACCTGCTGAGCCTGGAAGATGTCGGACTCGCCTAGCCCCAGCGCACCCCTCACCTCGAGTACCGACTCCGCCCCTGGCCCCACCGAGTGGGGTGAAGGACGCCACGGTGTCGGTCCCTGGACTCTGGAACACCCCGGGGAACCCCTTCCCACTGACCCCCGCTACGATCCCACCCTGCTGGCAGAAGGAGATCGCCGTAATGTGGTGGACGCCTACCGTTATTGGCGGCGTGAGGCCATCGTTATGGATCTCGATACCCACCGTCACCCGTTCCACGTCGCCATCGAAAACTTCGAGCATGACGCGAACATTGGTACCGTCGTGCGTACCGCCAACGCTTTCTTGGCAGAGACGGTACACATTGTGGGAAAGCGCCGCTGGAATCGGCGGGGAGCCATGGTGACGGATCGTTACCAGCATCTTCGGCACCATGACACGGTGGAGGAGCTCATTCGGTGGGCGCACGCTGCTGGGCTCACCGTGGTGGCTGTGGACAATGTGCCCGGCTCCACCCCCCTAGAATCTACCCTCCTCCCGGAGCGTGCTCTCCTCTTGTTTGGCCAGGAAGGCCCCGGTATTTCCGATGCCTCGGGGCAGCAGGCTGACATGCTCGTCTCTATCGCCCAATTCGGATCCACCCGCAGTATCAATGTTGGCGTCGCAGCAGGTATTGTGATGCATGCTTGGATAGCACAGCATGCAGATCTTGCTGCCGCCTGGTAACACTATCGCTGTTGAAAGGATGCGCCGAGATGGCCACCTCCGAACTTCACACAGCCCCTTCCTGGGCACGTACCACGGATTGGCAGAAACGTGCTGCCATTGCAGAACGAAGCGTACTGGGCCGCCACGTGGTACGGTCCTTCTTCTTACCGTTTACCGCTACAGGTATGAGTGCCTGGCCGTACCTCTTCCGGGAGCGTTTTTCTGGCAGCTGGAATTTCTGGTGGCAGGCTCACCTGATTGGCTGCATGGTGGATGCGGTAGACAGAGAGGAGACGCCCCGGAGCCGGCGGCTGCTGCGGCGGTTGGCGCGTACTCACTACCGGCTGAATGGCCGCGGCTGGCGCCACAACCCGTACTTTGATGACCTTGCCTGGGTGGCCGTGGCGGTGCAGCGCGCAGAACGACGAGGCTACGTGCAGGGCTACGAGAAGGCTCTGCAGGAGGTGCGGGAAAAGTTTGAGAAGGCCTACAACCCGCAGTACGGCATCCCGTGGCGGGTGGGGGAGGACTTCTGGAATACGCCGGCAAATGGTCCGGCGGCAATATTCTTTGCTCGCTGCGGCGATAAGCAGGGGCAGGATCTGGCGGAGCAGATCTGTGACTGGATGTACCACTCTCTACAACTGAAAGATGGCCCCTACCAGGGGTTGTATGCGGATGGTCTGCGTCTGGTGGACGGTAAGGAGCAGCGCGTCGACAAGATCTACACCTATTGCCAGGGGGTGGCGATGGGAGCAGAGATGGAGTTGGCATTACATTCGGAGGGGCCGACGCAGCAGGAGCATTTGCGGCGGGTGTGCGAAATCGTGGAGGCGTGCGAGCGGTCACTGCTGTCTCCCACAGGGGTTGTGCTGGCAGGTGGGGGCGGTGACGGCGGCCTCTTCAAGGGAATTTTGATGCGTTACTTAGCGGATGTGGCTCGGCGGATGCCGGAGGTAGACGCTGCGCCGGGGGTGCCTTTGTGGGATGGCCGGTTGCAGCAGGTTCAGCAGGCTGCGGCGCGGATGGTGATGCGGAATGCGAAGGCGGCGTGGGAGACTGCGGCGTGGTTGCCGGAGGGGATGTTGTTCTCTGCGAAGTGGAATGATCTCGCCCAGTTGCCGTTGCGCGTTGCGCAGCTCGATAAGAAGTCGGGACGTGCAACTAAAGTCGATGGGGCAGTTGGGAGCTCGGCTATTGCTGAGCAGGATCTGTCAACGCAGTTGTCCGGGTGGATGGCGGTGGAGGCGGCTGCTCGTTTGGTGCGTATGGGGTGTTCATTCGGATACTAGGCGGTCCGATAAGACCGATGTGCCTGCCTCTGGGGAGAGATGAAGAGTTTTACTGAGATTTGGTAGTCCGCTGCACTTTTTCACCTCAAAACAGTGTATTGTCTTTACTGCTACGTGTGTTACTTATGTGACTAATGGTGTTCTTTCCACGGAGTGATGGAACTTTTTGGAAGAAGGGTTACAAACATGTCCCTGCCGCGTAGGCGTGTCGGCACAATCGCTCTCTCGCTGGCTCTCACCGCTACCATGGTCGCCGGACTTGGTTTCGGGGTTGCTCAGGCTAGTGACTTTGATAAAGCGGAAAAACCGCTGAATGTTGATACTCCCTCGTTCTTTATGACGGTGGAAGAATCGCAGCACATTGCTTCGCAGTTGGAGCCGATTTCTCTCCGATTGAAGCTCAAAAAATCACCGCACCCGGCAGTAGCGGAATGGGTACAACCTATCTTCCCCGACGACCCCTTTATGAAGGATGATGCGTGGAAGTATGTACGCAAGGGCTACAAGCAAGGTCAGATTATCCGTAAGCGGAAATCCTTGTGGTCGCAGCTTTTCTTCCCGGGTTCGCGGTCGGTCCAGTACGCTTTCGTGTCTTACGATTCCCGTGGCTATCCTATGACCGCTACGGCAACGTTGGTCGTCCCCCTCCATGCCAAGGAGAATGCTGGCGTTGTTCAATATAACCAGTTCATTAACTCCTCTGGTCCACGCTGCAAGGTGACCAATTCCCTAAACTCCCCTCTTGCTGGCGGAGACTTCAATAATGTCATTCAGGGGCTCAATATAGTTCTGGCTGCCGGCCATCCAGTGCTTTTCCCTGATGCTGAAGGTCCACGTAACTCCTACGCAATCAACCGCCTTGCCTCGCACGTGCTGCTAGATTCCATGCGTATGGTGCATCGGCAGAAGGACTTCCCGTTGAAGTCTTCCCCCTTCACCGCTATCGGAATTTCTCATGGTGGCATGCAGACGGGGTATGCAGCAGCTGAGCAGCCTTATTACGCTCCTGACCTCACCAAATACATCAAGCAGTTCATCGTGAACGAGGGCGCCCCGGACCTCATCAAGGTCGCTCACAATTTCGGCTTCTTCGGATCGCGACAGAACATTCCTGCCCTGTACGGCAGCTTCATGATGAGTTTCGTCATCGGAGCGATGCGTGAATACTCTGATGTGGTTCCGAATGCCGAAAAATGGCTCACCGACTATGGAAAGTCCATCATTACCGTCAATCGCAATCTGTGCATGCCATTCACTTTTCCGATGGGAACAGGAATGATCTCGAGCAAGGTCATGAAGGATGGCTTCTTCGAATCTGAAACCTTCCGACAAGCAATGCAGGTTGCGAAGGAATCTTCCTCCATCTACTACCCTGGCCACCCCAAGGTTCCTACTCTACTGATCCATGGTGCGTTGGATGAGATTCTCTTCCAGGCGGAACAGGATGCGGTGCTCTGGCATCGCTACTGCGACGCCGGCAGCAATATGCTCTTCCAGCTCACTCCGGTTGGGCATTTTGGAACGCCAGCGCTGTCCATGCCACGTATGCTCATCCAAGGAATGGCTCCATTCCACGGTGCGGAGCAGCACCCCAACTGTGATATACCGGTTCTCCTCTAAAAGAGAACGCTGATGTGTACGCCTTCGTTGGGTATCGCGTCTCAGTGGCAGGGATAACACGTTCTGCTAAAAGGGGAATGCCCCACCCGGTTAAGCCGGGTGGGGCATTCCCCTTTCTCAGTCATGTGAAAGTGCGGACTGCTGTAGAGTACGACTCACTTCAGGATGGTCGGTTCGACAAAGTGGAGGTTCTGGCAGCGTTCATGCCACGCGTGATGCGCTCAGTGGAGACAGTCAGTAGTGGGTGAACGGACTTACCGGGGGCGTTCGTGGGGCTGTAGTCGGGGGGGGAGGAGGGGGGCGGCCGCTCTTGTGGTGTGTATGCGGTGTTCATTCGGATTCTCGGCAGTGCATTCAGACTGGCTGTCGAGCCTGCCTCTGGGAAGAGGTCCAGGTTTTTACTGAGATGTGGAATTTTTCCGCATGTTCGCACCCCAGAGCAGTGATCTTTTACTAGTGTTACGTGTATTACTTATGTGACTAATGTTGTTCCCGCACGCAGCGATGGAATTTTTCACAGAAGGGTGATGACATGTCCCAGCCGCGTAGGCGTATCAGTAAGACCGTCCTCTCGCTGACCCTCACCGCTACCATGGCCGCCGGACTTGGCTACGGGGTAGCCGGGGCGAGCAACTTTGACGTTGCCAAAAAACCACTCGACCTCGGAAACCCCGAAATTGGGATGACCATTGAACGATCCCAATCCATCGCCCATCAGCTTCGCCCAGTACCGCTCAAGCTGAAACTTAAGAAAGGGCCCCGCCCGGCAATGCCGAAGTGGATTGCCAGCACTCTAGATGATGATCCCTTTATGAAGGACGACGCCTGGCGCTACGTCCGCAAGGGTTACAAGCAGGGCCAGGTTATCCGTAAGCGGGAGTCCGTATGGTCCAAGGCCTACTTCCCGGGCTCACGCGCGATCCAATACGCGTTCGTCTCGTACGATTCCCGCGGCTATCCGATGACGGCCACCGCCACCCTGGTGGTGCCACCGCATGCCAAGGAAAACGCCGGCATCGTGCAGTGGAACCAGTTCATCAACTCCTCTGGACCGAAGTGCAAAGTCACCACGCAGCTCAACCAGCCGGACTCCTGGGGTATCGTTAACAGCCCAATCCAGATCATGGCCGCCCTTCTCATTATGGGGCACCCAGTGCTCTTCACAGATGCCGAAGGGCCGCGCAACTCCTACGCCATCAACCGCCTAGCCTCCCATGTGCTGCTGGACTCCATGCGGATGGTCCACAAGCAAAAAGACTTCCCGCTGCGCAAATCCCACTTTGTCTCCATGGGTGTCTCCCACGGTGGTCTCCAGACCGGCTATGCGGCAGCCGAACAGCCCTACTATGCCCCCGACTTGAACCCCTACATCGAGCAATTCATCATCAACGAAGGTGCTCCAGACTTCATCAAACTGGCCCACAGCTTTGGCCTCTACGGAGACCTCTCGAAGGTGCCCAGTATGTGGGGTGGGTTCCTGGTGAGCTTCCTTATCGGTGCGATCCGCGAATACGGCGATATGATCCCGAACGTGGAGCAGTGGCTCACTCCCTACGGCAAGACCCTGATTCAGACCAGCCGAAACCTGTGCATGCCGTTCTCTACGGTAGCCGGCGGCGGCGGACTGCTGAAGTACATGGTGAAGGATGGCTTCTTCAAGTCCCAGACCTTCAAATCCATGATGCAGATCGCGAAGGACTCGTCCTCCTTCTACTACCCGGGCGTCCCGAAGGCGCCAACCCTCATCATTCACGGCACCACAGACGAAATCCTCTTCCAAGCGGACCAGGACAAAGCCCTGTGGCAACGTTACTGTAAGGCTGGGACCAACACCGTCTATCAGCAGGTACCGCTGGGAACGCACTTCACCACTCCGGTCGTCTCAGCCCCGCGCATGGTCGTCCAAACCCTGCTGTCGCTCAATGGTATTCGGCAGGTCCCGTCTTGCGAGATGCCGATGATCCTCTAGCAGATCACCACACTGCTAGCGTGCAGTGCGCAAGAAACAACGAGTGAGTGCTCCGTCCGAGTGTTTGGGACGGGGCACTCACTCGTTTATGTGCGGTAATAGCGCGGGGGTAGAAAACGGCCACGGCGCAGAACTGCTGCCGTGACCGTTACCGTCAGGTGCTACTTGAGGATGCTCTTGCCGACGGAGTGGAGGTCCTGGCAGGCTTCCACAACGCGCTCGGACATGGCAATTTCAGCCTTCTTGAGATAGGAGCGGGGGTCGTACACAGCCTTGCTTCCGACCTCACCATCAACCTTGAGAACGCCGTCATAGTTGGAGAACATGTGGCCTGCAATGCAGCGGGTGTAGGCGTACTGGGTGTCGGTGTCGACGTTCATCTTCACGACGCCGTAGCCGAGGGCCTCTTCGATCTTTTCCTTCTCGGAGCCCGAGCCACCGTGGAAAACAAAGTTGAAGAACTTGCTGTCGGCGGGAAGGCCGAGCTTCTCTGCAGCGACCTTCTGGCCGGCATTCAGTACCTCGGGCTTCAGCACAACGTTGCCTGGCTTGTATACGCCGTGGACGTTGCCGAAGGTGGCAGCCAGCAGGTAGGGAGCCTCGGAGCCGTCACCGAGGGTGTCGATGACCATGGCGAAGTCGTCTTCGTCGGTGTACAGCTTGGCACCGTGAGCAGCCTTCACGCCGTCCTCTTCGCCGCCCACAACACCGATCTCGATCTCGAGAAGCTGGTGGTTAGCGGTGGTCTGGGCGTAGAGTTCCTTAGCGATCTCCATATTCTCGGGCATAGGGACGGCGGAACCGTCCCACATGTGGGACTGGAACAGCGGATCCTCGCCACGCTTAACGCGCTCTGCAGAGACAGCCAGCAGCGGACGAACGAACTCATCGAGAGCGTTCTTGGGGCAGTGGTCGGTGTGGAGGGCGACGGTAACGCCGTAGTACTTGGCCATGCGGGTGACGTACTCCGCCAGAGCCACAGCGCCAGCTTCCATATTCTGAACGTTCACACCGGAGCCGAACTTGGCACCGCCGGTAGTGAACTGGATGATGCCGTCGGACTCAGCATCCGCAAAGCCCTTCAGGGTGGCGTTGATGGTCTCTGTGGAGGTGCAGTTGATGGCCGGAAAAGCGTAGCCGCCTTCCTTTGCCTTCTTCAGCATCTCGGCATAAGACTCGGGATTTGCAATAGCCATATAGGTTTCCTTCGCAGAAATAGGGGTTTTCGAAGTGCGTAGGCGCGAAAACTGTCTGCGAGTCGCGCCATTTCTTCACATCACCTGGCGTACCGGAACGTACTGGAGGCCTCCTATTGGAGATGTGTCAGCCGTCACCTAATACGGGTTCACTTACTATTATGCACCTTTATGCGGCGAAGGGAAGGTGAAAAAGTGCTGCTCTGAACCGATTCATGCTGCGATAAAGGCAGAATTTAGGATATCCATAGAAAAAGCCACCATTAGGGGTAACACGCCGCCTTCACCACCCCTTCAACAAGCGGAAATAGACATTTCTCACATATACTGGCCAAGTGATCACTATTACATCCCTGGCAGCAGCCCACGCGACCGTGTCTACCACCCTCGCCCTCGGCCCGCAATGGCTCGACCCCACCTACCTCTTGGGTAGCGACGGGCCCTTCGGAGCCTTTGTGCTGCCAGGAATGTTGCTCATCATTTTCATCGAAACCGGTCTGCTCTTCCCGCTGCTCCCCGGCGACTCCCTCCTCTTCACCGCCGGCTTCCTCTCCATCCAGCCCAATGGTTTCGCCCCCATCTGGCTGGTCTGCCTCTCCGCCTGGATCGTGGCAGTTCTGGGCGACCAATGCGCCTACTGGATCGGCCGCAAAGGTGGGTCAGTACTCCGCCAGCGCAAGGACAACGCCGTCTTCAAGAAAGAACACCTCGTCCAGGCACACCTCTTCTTTGAAAAATACGGCGCCGTCACCGTCATCATCTGCCGCTTCGTCCCCATCGTGCGCACCTACGCACCGGTCGTCGCCGGCATGTCCGGTTTCCGCTACCGTGTCTTCCTCCCCTTCGACATTCTCGGCGGCCTACTCTGGGGCTGTGGCGTCACTCTCCTCGGTGCTGCCCTCGGCAACTTCAGCTTCGTCCAGAACAATATCGAACTGCTCTTCCTCCTCGTCATCTTCCTGTCCCTCCTGCCCGCCATCTTTACTGCCATCAAGGGAGTTGTTGACGCCCGCAAGAGCGACCTCCCCGAATCCATCGATCCAGAAGATGCCGCCGACCACATCCTCGCCGGAACCCCCGACGAAAAGAACGCTGACGTCCGCAAGCGTCTCGTCGCCGCCTTCCAGACTGAACAAAACCACGAAGGTCGCGAAGCCGCCGCCATTAAGGAACAGGTCTGCTCCGAGATCCTGGACTTCTCTCGTAAGGAGGACGCAAAGGCGTATGCGTAATTGGGTCAAGGCCCGAGCCCGCACGTTCACGGACAGCATTAACCGGAGGCTGCGCCGCGTCTACCACAGCATCATCCCCATCACGCAGGCTGCCATCGCCGCCTCCCTCGCATGGTGGGCTGCCACCCTTATCTTCCCCGGCACGAAACCCTTCTTCGCCCCCATCTCCGCCATCATTGCCCTCGCCCCCGTCCCAGGGCGCCGCGTCAAACGCTCCTTCGAGATCGGTGCCGGCACCATCGCCGGCGTCCTCATCGGCGAACTCATCATCGCCCGCATCGGCTCCGGCGTCTGGCAAATTGGCTTTGTCGTCTTCCTCGCGATGGTCATCGCCCTCTTCCTAGGTTCCGGCATGCTCGTCTCCGTCCAAGCCGCCTCCTCCGCCATCCTCATCGCCACCCTCATCCCCGTCCACGGGCCAGGGGGCCTCCAACGCGTCTGGCACGCCATCATCGGTACCGTCATCGGTATTGTCATCATGGCACTCATCCCCGCCAACCCCGTCCGGGATATTCGCCGTCGCCTCGCCTCCATCGTGCAGATCGAACGGGAAATCCTCGGCGACATCGCCTCCGGCCTCCGCACCCGCAACCCCGAACTCGTCACCAAGGCACTGGTCCGTATCCGCTCCACCCAGCCCGCCCTCAACGACATCCGCGACACCCTCTACAACGGAGCCGAAGTGGTCCGGGTCTCCCCGCTACTGTGGTACGCCCGCAAAGACCTAAAAAAGTGGGAAAAACTCCTTGACCCACTCGACAACGCCATCCGCAACACTCGCGTGCTGGCCCGTCGCGCCGTCGTCATTCTGGACGATGACGTACCCCTCGACGTCCGCATTCCCGACTCTATTTCCCTCATGAGTGAAGCCACTGGCGTCGTCCACTCCATGCTCTCCGAAAGCGACAACCGGCACGCCACCGAACAGGAAGCAGCCCGCGCCATCATCTCCGTGGCAGTGCGCACCACCTTCCAACTGGATCCCAACGACCGCTCCGGCATGCACGGACCCGTCATCCATGCACAAATCCGCTCCACCCTCATCGATTTGCTGCAGGTGTGCGGCATGAGCCGGGAAGAAGCCGTGAATTCTGTCCCCGCTATTGGCAGCCCCGGCTACCACCCGGCCTAACTGTAAAAAATATTTTCTCTCTCGCCCAGTTAAGCGGTAGAATTAGGTAACGGGTCTGCAGGGTAGGCCCGGGTTTTTCATTTTGTGCCCACATTGCCCCTATGCCACCACTGTCCGGAAAGGCCGACAGCATAGGCCGCGCGATGCACCACCCCTGCCGGCTCGGTGAAAGAAAGAACGAGAATATGGCAGCGATCGTCATCAACGGAGCCCAGTGGGGCGACGAAGGCAAAGGTAAGGCCACCGACATTCTGGGCGGCCACGTCGACTTCGTCTGCAAGCCCAATGGAGGTAATAACGCCGGTCACACCGTCGTCGTCAACGGTGAAAAATACGAGCTGAAACTGCTCCCCGCCGGTATCCTCACCCCCAACGTCACTCCGGTGATCGGCAACGGTGTCGTCGTCAACCTGGAAGCCCTCTTCCAGGAAATTGATGGCCTCGAGTCGCGTGGCGCAGACTGCTCCCGTCTCCGCATCAGCTCCAACGCCCACCTCGTTGGCCCCTACCACCAGACCATCGACAAAGTCACCGAACGTTTCCTCGGCAAGCGCGCCATCGGCACCACCGGCCGCGGTATCGGCCCCTGCTACGCCGACAAAGTCAACCGCATCGGCATCCGCGTCCAGGATCTCTTTGACGAATCCATCCTCCGCCAGAAGGTGGAAGGCACCCTGCGTTCCAAGAACGAACTGCTGGTGAAGCTCTACAACCGTCCCGCCTTCGAGGTGGACGAAATGGTGGACTACTTCCTGCGGTACCGCGATCGCATCGCCCCCATGGTCTGTGACACCAGCCTCCTCCTCAACCAGGCTCTTGACGAAGGCAAGTCCGTCCTCATGGAAGGCGGCCAGGCCACCATGCTGGACGTCGACCACGGCACCTACCCCTTCGTCACCTCCTCCAACCCCTCCGCCGGTGGCGCCTGCGTCGGCTCCGGCATCGGTCCCACCCGCATCACCCACGCTGTCGGCATCATTAAGGCCTACACCACCCGCGTAGGTGCCGGCCCGTTCCCCACCGAACTCTTCGACGAGTCCGGCGAATACCTGCGGGAAACCGGCCACGAATACGGCGTCGTTACCAAGCGTCCGCGCCGCTGCGGCTGGTTCGACGGTGTGGTTGCCGAATACGCCACCCGCATTAACGGCTTCACCGACATGTTCGTCACCAAGCTGGACGTCCTCACCGGTATCAAGGAAATCCCGGTGTGTGTCGCCTACGAGGTGGACGGCAAGCGTTTCGACCACATGCCGGAGAGCCAGAGTGACTTCCACCATGCCAAGCCCATTTACGAGATGCTGCCCGGCTGGACTGAAGACATCACCGGCGCCCGCACCTTCGACGAGCTGCCCGAGAACGCCCAGAAGTACATGAAGCGTCTGGAAGAGCTCTGCGGCACCCGCGTCTCCTACATTGGTGTCGGCCCGGGTCGTGACGAGAACGTCGTCATCAACGACCTCGTCGCCGAAATTAAGGGCTGCTAAGTCCTAGCATCCGACACTACACAACACGTCCCCCGCTCACGTGACAGAACGGCCGGCTGGTACGAACCAGCCGGCCGTTCTGCATCGGCAGGGCGACGATGTGGGTAAAGCTAATCCCAGCACTCCACATTGCGGGCCTGGGGGAGAGAATCGCGGTGGAAGACAGGATCCACCCCAGCATCTTTCTGCCGGTTGTAGTCCCGTAGCAACTCAATAGCCAAGCCGCCTAGCGGAATAATCGCCACCAGGTTAATGGTCGCCATAATGCTCATAAAGATGTCCGCCAGTCCCCACACCAGCTCCAGGGCTGCCAGCGACCCCGCGAACACGCAGAGTACTACCAGCATACGGAACGCCATCAGCACCTTCTTGGACTCGGTGACGAACTGGATGTTGCACTCCCCGTAGTAGTAGTTGCCAATAATGGAGCTGTAGGCCAGGAAGAACAGCACTACCGCCAGTACCGGCATAGCCCAATCCCCCAACTGGTGGGCGAGGGCATGCTGGGTAGCCACCGCCCCGTCCCGCAGCCCATACTCGGGGTTACTGAGAAGGATGATGAACGCCGTCATCGAACAAATTATGAGCGTGTCGAAGTAGACGCCCAGTGTCTGGACGAAACCCTGCTTCACCGGGTGGGAGACCGCAGCTGTCGCTGAGGCGTTGGGGACGGAACCCATACCGGCTTCGTTGGAGAAGAGCCCGCGGCGAATGCCGATCATCATGGCGGTACCAATGCCGGCGCCGGCAACCTGCTGCGCGCCGAATGCGCACTGGAAGATGAGGGAGATAACGCCGGGGATCTTGTCGTAGTTCACCACGCACACGAAGATGCCCAGTCCAAGGTACACCAGGGCCATAATGGGAACCAGCACTTGGGATACCGCGCTAATGCGCCAGATGCCACCAAAGATGACGGCGGCGGTGAGAGCCGCCACCACCAGTGCCAGCTCCAGGTTGACCCACTTCATGGTGGCAGGGTTGTCCACCAGCGGAGCGATGGCCTGCGAGGTGGTTTCAGTAATCGAGTTGGCCTGCACCATATTAAAGACGAAGCCATAGGTGAAGGTGATGGCGACGACGAAAAGCAGCGCCAGCCATCGCCGCCCCAAACCGCGCTCAAGGTAGTAGGCTGGACCACCCCGAAAGGCCCCTGTCGCTTTATCTTTCACCTTATACAGCTGGCCGAGAGTCGATTCCACAAACGCTGTCGCCCCACCAATAATGGCCAGCAGCCACATCCAGAAGATTGCACCGGGCCCACCCAACGCGATGGCCACCGCCACCCCCACAATATTGCCGGTGCCCACGCGGCTCGCCGCGGAGACTGTGAAGGCGCGGAAGGCACTGATGCCTTTCTTCCCGTCCGACGACGTTTCCGGCTGTTCCACTAGTGTGCGCATCATCTCGGGGAGGTGGCGGATCTGCACCACCATGGTGCGAATGGAGAAGTAGAGACCGGCTATAGTCAGCAGCGCCATCAGCACATAGCCGTAGGTGTTGTTGATGCTGCTCAGCAGCTCGGTGGTATTCGTCATGGGCAATAGTTTAGCGGGCGAGCAGGCTCCCAATGGTAGTGTCTTTTCCGTGCTCACAGACCTCGTCGCCCAAGTTGAGGGCTTTATTTCCTCGCACATCCTCATTTTTGTGCTCGTCGGACTCGGTGTGGTGTTTACCATCGCCACCAAAGCCGTCCAACTCCGCCTCTTCGGACATATGTGGCATCTCATGTTGGACTCCCGCAAACAGAAGGGGACATCGCTCTCCAGTTTCCAGGCGTTCACGGTGGGGCTCGCCTCTCGAGTGGGCACCGGCAACATTGCCGGCGTCTCCCTGGCGCTTATTATTGGCGGCCCTGGCGCTCTCTTCTGGATGTGGGTGGTGGCGCTGTTGGGCATGGCCACCAGTTTTATGGAGAGTACGCTGGCGCAGATCTTCAAGATCAAGGGGGAGGATGGGCTGTCCCGCGGCGGCCCCGCATACTACATTGAGCGTGGTTTGGGTTCCCGCGTGTGGGGGTGCATTTTTGCCGCCCTGCTGGTGTTTTCCTACGGCCTCATTTTCCCGATGGTGCAGTCGAACACCATCGCCCAGCAGTTCAAGTCCACCGCGGGGGTGCCGGTGTGGGTGACGGCGCTCATCCTCGTCGCGATCAGCATCCCCATCATGCTGGGTGGGTTGCGGCGTGTCGCGAAGGTGACAGAGAGCGTGGTCCCGGTTCTGGCCATCATCTACCTGGTAGTGGCGCTTGTCATCATCGTCATGAATATCACGGATCTGCCGCGCGTCTTCTCCGATATTTTTGCCGGCGCCTTTGGGTTGCGTCCTGGCCTCGCCGGTATCGGTGGCGGGATATGGGCCACTATGTTTAACGGGGCGAAGCGCGGCCTCTTCTCCAATGAGGCCGGTCAGGGCTCCATGCCCAACGGGGCGGCGACTGCCGACGTGCCACATCCGGTGGTGCAGGGTCTCATCCAGGCGCTGGGAACGTTTGTGGACACTATCATCGTCTGCTCCCTGACGGGTTTCATGATTCTGCTGGCTGGCCCCAGCGTGTATGTGCCCGGCCAGAAACTGGAGGATGGCATTCTGGCGCAGGCTGCCCTCACTCACCACCTGGACTATGGCACCGGCTGGACCGTCTGGTTCATGTCCATCGTCATCTTCCTCTTCGCCTACTCCAGCACGCTGGGGTATTCGGTGTTTGCGGAGATTAACGTCAACTACTTGGGGTGGAAGAAGCACGGCAGCACCATCCTCCACGTCCTCATGATTGCCGCCACCGGGCTGGGGTCCATTGCGGCTCTGCCGTTGGCGTGGTCCCTGGCGGACTTGGCGCTGGCACTCATGACCATTATCAACATGGTGGCGGTGGCGCTCCTTATGCGCTACGGAGTGCGCTGCCTACGCGACTACGACGCACAGCGTAAGGCGGGTATTGCGGAGCCGGTGTTTGTGGAGACGCCCGGATTCTTCCCGAAGCCGGTCCCGGATTCTGTGTGGGTTCCTGTGAAAAATTCGCCGGCGGAAACCGACAAACCAGCGGCTACAGACAGTTAGGGTCAGAGTAGAGGTCAAACCCGGCCTCTACCTGGCTAGCTGCCGTTCCCGTCTAGCCCGTTACGAGGTACGCAGCGACCCCGTGCGGAGGGTCAGCCGCCCCTCGACAGTGGCCCCCGCCGCGACTTCTTTGCCCTGCCCACCTCGCCTCGCCGCTAGGTACCCACAGCCTGCCAGTCGGTTGAGCTGAGAGGACGCCCCATGGTCGCATTGGCACCGTCACCCCACCCAGAAGCGCGCTTCCGCACTCCCCGCTCCATTGCGCCTGCGCTCCGTATTCTCTCTCTGGCTACCGTCACCGCCCTTGCCTTCGGCATGGCGAATAGCAGCCCCGCCCAGGCAGCGACTCTCCGCCCCGTGATCGACGGGAGTGCGCGCTTCCAGGTCATCAGCCCCACGCTGGTGCGTATGGAGTATGCGCAGGACCGGAAGTTCGAAAATCGCACTACCACCAACGTGCAGTACCGTCCGCTGAAAACCCCCTACCAGACATGGGCGAAGGACGGCTACCGCTACATTAAGACCAGCAAACTCACCCTCCGCTACAAGCAGGGGTCGGGACACTTTACTCCGCAGAACGTGAGCGTGACGCTGCGCGTAGCGGGGCAGACGACCACTGCGCACCCCCGCTGGGACGTACAAGGGGACAATCTGGTGGTCCCCCACAATCAGTTGGGCGGCTGGCGCCGTGACCTCCGCGACGTGGGCGGCACAGTGAAACTCAACCCCGGCATTCTGTCCCGCGACGGCTGGCAGCTGGTCAACGATACCCGCACCGCCCTGTGGAAGCCCGACAGTTGGCCGATACCGCGTGCCCCCCGGATCCGCAAGGACTCCACGTTCTACCAGGATGGCTACTTCTTTGGCTACGGCCACAATTACAAGCAGGGACTGCGCGACCTGGCCACCATCACTGGCCCCAGCCCGGTGCTGCCTGAGTGGGCTTTCGGCAACTGGTACTCCAACTATCACGCCTTCACCCGCGACGACTACGCCGCACTGATGCGGAACTTCCACACCCGAAAGGTGCCACTGGATGTGCTGGTGGTGGACACCGACTATAAGGCCCCCAACCAGTGGAACGGGTGGAACTGGAACAAGAAACTGTGGCCTGACCCGCAGGGCGAAATCCGCTGGCTGAAGAGCATGGGCCTCACCCTCTCCTTCAACACCCATGACGGTATGAACAGCAACGACCCCAAGTACGCCATTGTGCAGAAGGCCGTCCACAATACCCTCGCCCCTAATGGCCCCAAGTACTGGGATCCCTTCTCCCTCTCCTACGGCTTCGACATGAGCCGGCCGGACCACGCCAAGTGGTACTTCTGGCTGCATGAGGACTTTGAGAAGGCCGGCACCGACTTCTTCTGGTTCGACTACGGTTCTGCGAAAACTCGTGAGGAGGGCTACCCCTTGGAGAAAGGTCTGGTGAATCCGCTACCCTCCACCGGCGTCAACGGCGTCACTATGCCGGGTCTCAATGCTGAGCAGTGGCAAACCTATTTGTATGCGGACCGTCTGCGGAAGCAAGGTAAGCGGGGTTTCTCGCTGTCCCGTCATCGCGGCCAGCTGGGGGAGCGGCGCAATAACATCCACTTCACCGGTGATACCCTCACCACGTGGGGGACGATGGCGTTCGAGGCGGAGTTCACCGCTGCCGAGGGCGCGTCCATGGGCCTGCCCTATGTGTCCCACGATATTGGCGGCTTCAAGCTGGGCAATGTCCTCACCAATGACATGTATGTGCGGTGGGCGCAGTTGGGTGTATTCCAACCCATCAACCGGCCGCATGGTCTGCAAGCGAAGCGGCTGCCTTGGGAGTACAGCCCGGCTGCAGAAAAAGCTGGTGTACACTTCCTGAAGCTGCGTGACGAGCTGGTGCCCTACCTCTACAACCTGGCATGGGAGGCGCATCTGACGGGTGTGCCGATGGCACGGGCCCTCTACCTCAACTACCCAGAGGACCCGCAGGCCTACCTCCACAACACCCAGTACCTGTTAGGTGACGATATGCTCGTGGCACCGGTTGCGAAATCGGGCCGTACCGCTACGACGGAGGTGTACTTCCCGGCAGGTACCTGGCGCGACTACTTTACCGGCAAGGTGTACCGTGGCCCCGCCACTCATTCGATCACCACGGATTGGATGACGATGCCGGTGTTTGTGCGGGAGGGTGGCATCGTCACCACTCTGGCGGAGCAGTCGACGCGAGAAGGCAAGAACTGGAAGCAGTCCCGCAAGAACCTCGTTGGCCTGCAGGTGAACGCGAACGTGGTGGGTGCCCGTAATAGCACCACCATCTACCAGGATGACGGCCAGTCGCTGGATTACTGGCAGGGTAAGGTGGCGCGCACTTCGGTGTCCGTGCGGACAGTGCGGCAGGGGCGTGACAAGGTGGCGACGGTGACGGTGGGCCGGACGACCGGTTCGTTCCGTGGACAGTCCGCGACCCGCGACTATGCCTTCCAGGTGTATTTCGATCATCCGCGGAAGGTGGCGCTCAAGGGGCGCACGCTTCAGGCGGGGACGTATGAGCAGGCGCGGCGCCAGCCCGGCCGCTACTACTACTATGATCCGCTCCAGCGCGCGGTGTTTGTCTGTGCTGCTGGAGTGGCCAACCCCACTGAATCTCAGCTGGTGCTGTGGGGATAACAGGTCATCCTGCTCTATCATGAGAGCAAGGAACGAGTTGAGAAGGGGACTCCCCATGACGACACCACGCGTCCTGCGACGCATCGGTACTGCACACACTCCTGGTGCAACACGGGTGATGCTGCTGGGCTCTGGCGAGCTTGGTAAGGAAGTCGCTATTGCTTTCCAACGGTTTGGTGTCGAAGTGATTGCCGTCGACCGGTATTATGGGGCGCCCGCTCAGCAGGTGGCGCATCGCAGCTACACCATCGATATGGCGGACCCGGACCAGCTGCTGCGCCTTATTCGGGTGGAGCGGCCGGATTTTGTCATCCCGGAAATTGAGGCGCTGGCCACTGATGCGCTGGCTCTCATCCAGGATGAGGGTACTGCGACGGTGATCCCCACTCCTCTCGCAGTGCAGCTCACGATGAACCGGGAGGGCATCCGCCGGTTGGCGGCGGAGCGCTTGGGCCTGCCGACCTCCCCGTACCAGTTCGCGTCCTCGCGGGAAGAGATGAAGGATGCCATTGTGCGCCTGGGGCTCCCCTGCGTGGTGAAGCCCATCATGTCCTCCTCCGGCCATGGCCAAACGGTGGTGCGCCGGGCGGAGGATATGGATGCGGCCTGGGAGCGGGCGCGCGAGGATTCTCGGGTGGACCAGGGGCGGGTCATTGTCGAGGGGTTCGTGGATTTTGACTATGAGATCACGCTGTTGACGGTGCGTGGGATCGACCCGGAGACGGGGGAGACGGTCACCCGTTTCTGTGCGCCCATTGGGCACCATCAGGAGAATGGCGACTATGTGGCTTCGTGGCAGCCGCAGCCGATGACGGAGGCGGCGTTGGCGACGGCGCGAAAGATTGCCGCGAAGGTGACCAGTGCCTTGGGCGGCCGCGGCATTTTTGGTGTGGAGCTCTTTGTGAAGGGCGACGATGTGTTGTTCTCGGAGGTGTCGCCGCGTCCGCATGATACGGGGCTTGTCACCCTTGGGTCGCAGCGGTTGAGTGAGTTTGAGCTGCATGCGCGGGCAGTGTTGGGTCTGCCTATTGATACTACATTGTTGTATCCGGCGGCCAGTAGCGTCATTAAGTCGCCCTATGATGGTGAAGGTTTGGGCTTCTGGGGTGTGGATGCGGCATTGGCGACGCCGGGGACGGATGTGCGGTTGTTCGGTAAACCGGAGGCGCATGTGGGCCGGCGTTTGGGCGTTGTGGTGGCGACGGGCGTGGATGTGGAAGACGCCCTCAATAAGTCACAATCTGCTGCCCAGAAAATTCGCGTTGTCCGCTAATAACCGGGTGTTCTCCTGCTAACTTCACACAGTTTTTCTGGCAGCCGAGCCCTCCTGTGGAGTGGCTCGGTTTCCATTTTTGTGTCATCTGTGAAGTAGTCTGTGTGGTCTAACCCTCCCTAAAAACAGCAATGTGACACTCGTCTCGCAGGTCTTTTGTGGAGAGGTGTGAAATAGCTCTCAATCCTGCTGAGCAGACCACAAGAATTCGCTGGAAATTCACAGGACATCCCAGTTTCTTTATTGCCGCGAGCAAGGCAAAATTCCATATAGTTGTCACAACGCCTTAGCTACTAAATCACAACAGGAAGCGAGGATTGAATGGTATCGGCACAACGGCCACGCATCGGTGTGGTTCGTGAGACCGTACCGGGAGAGCGTCGTGTGGCGCTCGTCCCCAAGGTCATCACTCAACTTATTGGAAAGGGACTGGACGTCGTCGTCGAGTCCGGCGCAGGTGAAGCTGCACTTCTCCCAGATAGTGCATTCGAAGCTGCCGGCGCTGTTATCGGAAACCCCTGGGACTGCGACGTTGTCGTCAAGGTAGCAGAACCCAGCAGCGAGGAAATCGCGAAGCTTGCTGCCGGCACCCGGCTCATCGGCTTCCTGAACCCCCGTTCCCAGGAGAACCAAATTGGCGAACTTAAGGCCAAAGGCGTCGAAGCCTACGCCATGGAAGCCATTCCGCGTATCTCCCGCGCCCAGGTTATGGACGCACTGAGCTCTCAGAACAACGTCGCCGGCTACAAGGCCGTGCTCGTTGCCGCTGACCAGCTCACCCGCTTCTTCCCCATGCTCACCACCGCCGCCGGCACCGTCAAGCCGGCCACCGTCATGGTGCTCGGTGTGGGCGTGTCCGGCCTGCAGGCCCTCGCCACCGCCCGCCGCCTCGGTGCCCGCACCATCGGCTACGACGTCCGCCCGGAGGTCGCCGAACAGGTGAAGTCCGTTGGTGCCAAGTGGCTTGATCTCGGCATCGAAGCCGCCGGTGAAGGTGGTTACGCCCGTGAGCTCACCGACGAAGAGAAGGCCCTCCAGCAGGAGCGCCTGGCAGCCGCCATCGGCGAGGCAGACGCGGTTATCACCACCGCTCTCGTCCCAGGCCGTCGTGCTCCTATCCTGGTCACCGCGGACGCCGCTTCCCGCATGAAGCCCGGCTCCGTCATCGTCGACCTTGCTGGTGAGACTGGTGGCAACTGTGAACTCACCGAACCCGGTGAGACCGTTGTCAAGAACAGCGTCACCATCTGCTCCCCGCTGAACCTCCCGGCCACCATGCCGGAGCACTCCTCGGAGCTCTACGCCAAGAACATCCAGGCTCTCCTGGAACTCATGCTCAACGACGAGGGCGTCATCGCCCCCGACTTCGAGGACGAGATCCTTGCTGGTGCCTGCGTCACTCGTGACAAGGAGGCCTAGCCCATGGCTGCTAATGACCTGCTGCTCCTTATAGCGCTCATCGTGCTCGCCGGCTTCGTCGGCTTCGCGGTGATCTCCAAGGTCCCCAATTCCCTACACACCCCCCTCATGTCCGGCACGAACGCCATCCACGGCATCGTCGTGCTGGGTGCCATGTGGGTCCTCGGTTCCGTTGACCTCACCTCTGGCAGCACCGGCATGAACGTCGCTCTCGGCATCATCCTTTTCATTGCCGTTATCTTCGGTACCTTGAACGTCGTCGGCGGCTTCGTCGTCACCGACCGCATGCTCGAAATGTTCAAGCCCAAGGATCGCAAGCCGATTGAGGAGGCTCAAGACTAATGACTATCGCAGCTAACCTGCTCTACATTATTGCCTTCGTTCTCTTCATCTACGGCCTCTCCGGCCTCACCGGCCCCTCCACCGCAGTCCGTGGTAACAAGATCGCGGCCGTCGGTATGGTCATCGCCTTCGTCGGCACCATCCTCAAGCTCATTGACAAAGAAATTGACGGTGACGGCAACTACACCGTCAACTGGATCCTCATCGTGGTTGGCCTCGCCATCGGTACCGCTATTGCCGTGCCGGTTGCCCGCAAGACCAAGATGACTGAAATGCCGCAGCTCGTTGCTATGTTCAACGGTCTCGGCGGCGGCACTGTGGGCCTCATCGCCCTGTGCGAAGCTATGGAATACCGCGGCTTCGACGGCGTCCGTATTGCGGATGAAGCTGGCGTCGCCGGCTCCTCTGCTGTTCTCACCACCACCGTTATTGTCGGCTCCATCCTCGCCGCCATCATTGGTTCGATCTCGTTCTGGGGCTCCATTGTTGCCTTCGCCAAGCTGCAGGGCATCATCCCCGGTCGCCCGATCGGCCTCGGCAAGGCACAGCAGATTGTGAATGCCGTCCTCTTCATCGCCGCAGTGGCCTTCGCCATTGTTATCGGCGTTAACGTGGGCGAATTCGGCAACATCTGGTGGATGCTCGGCATCATCATCGTGTCCGCCATCCTCGGCCTCATGCTGGTGCTGCCCATTGGTGGCGCCGACATGCCGGTTGTTATCTCCCTGCTGAACGCTATGACGGGTCTCTCCGCCGCAGCTGCCGGCCTGGCCATTAACAACACCGCCATGATCGTCGCCGGCATGATCGTCGGTGCGTCCGGTACCATCCTCACCAACCTCATGGCCAAGGCCATGAACCGCTCCGTCCTCAACATTGTGGCCGGTGGTTTCGGTGGTGACGGTGCTGCTGCATCCGGCGCTGCTGCTGACCGCGGCCCGGTGAAGTCCACCTCCGCTGCCGACGTCGCCATCCAGATGGCGTACGCCAACGAAGTTATCGTCGTCCCCGGCTACGGCATGGCCGTTGCCCAGGCTCAGCACGCCGTCAAAGAAATGGCTGCCCTGCTGGCCGAAAAGGGTGTCCCGGTGAAGTACGCCATCCACCCGGTGGCTGGCCGTATGCCCGGCCACATGAACGTGCTCCTGGCTGAAGCCGGTATCGACTACGACGCCATGAAGGAAATGGACGAGATCAACGGCGAGTTCAGCCGTTGCGATGTGGCTCTGGTGATCGGCGCTAACGACGTCACCAACCCTGCCGCTAAGGACGATCCGGGCTCCCCGATTTACGGTATGCCGGTTCTTAACGTGGCAGACTCGCACTCCGTCATTGTGTCCAAGCGTTCCATGAACTCGGGCTACGCTGGCATCGACAACCCGCTCTTCTACCTGCCGCAGACCTCCATGCTGTTCGGCGATGCGAAGGACTCGGTTGACGCCATCGTGGAAGAACTGAAGGGCATGTAACACCCTGCAGGTGTTGCGAACTAGGCACCGTTTTGTTGCCACTTTGCAACACAAGAGAAAATTACATATTTGAAGAATATGTAAATCTCCTACATGACATACCGTCACCCCCTGTGGTTATAAACACACAGGGGGTGACGGCTTTTTTGATTCAGATTTAACTCATTCGATCAGTTAAAAAATTGTGTTTATTGGCAACAACTATCGGATTTTTTGGAAACAGCCAGTTTAGAGCGTTGCAGACAGTTTTCAGAAACTCAACAATAAATCCTAGCAGACTCCCTCTGTTTACCGTTATTTCGCCCACTCTCCCAGCGCTTGTGGCGCGTTCGGGAATTTAACGAAGAAAGGATCTGGCAGTGTTCCAGACCAGCAAAACGCTCGCTGCCCTCGTAGCCTCTGCCGCCATCGTGGCGAGCTCCACCTCCCTTGCCGTAGCAGCCCCTAATAACTACCAGCCGCTGCCCGAACTGCCCTCCAGCACCGTGCGTGCTACCACCCAGGGCGCTGGCCAGTCGGCTACCAGCATTGCCGACGCCATCATGAAGGACGGCAGTGATCCGGTTGCCCCTCAAGGCGTTAATGACTGGACCTGTAAGCCTTCTGCTGAAAAGCCCAATCCCGTCGTGCTCATTCACGGCATGTTCATGACCGCCAACACCGCATGGGCTGGTCTCGGCCCCGAACTGAAGAACCAGGGCTACTGCGTCTACGCCGTCAACCTCCCGAAGGACCCCGACGGCCTCATGTCCAAGGCTGCCAACCTGGTGGGCCTCGACTTCGGTGGCCTCTCCGATATTGACGCAGCCACCGTCGCCACTGCTGCCTTCGTGAACGAAGTTCTGAAGACCACCCATGCCAAGAAGGTTGACCTGGTCGGTTACTCGGAGGGTGGCACCATCTCCAACCTCATCGCTCACACCTACGGCCCGAGCTTCATCAACAAGATCGTCACCATGGCCGGCATTAACGTGGGCATCAACCCCTTCGGCCTGCAGGACAACAAGGCTATCTGGGTGAAGCCGGATACTCCGGCCGCGCTGGGCAAGATCATGAACGAAGCCTCTGTGGCTGCTGGCCAGATGATGACCGGCTCCTCCATCAGCGAGCGCCTCACCAACCCCGACACCATCTCCGGCATCAACTACACGAACATCTCCTCCAACTTCGATGAGTTCGTGCTGATGTCCAAGCACAACCCCAACTTCCAGAAGGCTGTGCCCGGTGCCGTCGTCACCAACATCACCCTCCAGGACGGCTGCGACAAGGACTACTCTGACCACCTGACCGTGCCGTTCAACAAGCGCGTGTGGGCTCTCACCATTAACGCACTGGCCGGTACGCAGGTTCAGCAGGTGCCGTGCCTGGTCGCCGTCCCCATGCTGCGTACGGTTGACGCCAAGTAAAAATGAATAACGGCGTGGGCATGTTCCCGCGTCATCCAATCCCCTTCTGGGATCACACACTCCGACATGCGAAAGCGTGACGGTATCAGGGAGTAGCAGAAGCGGGGAGGGTCGCATGAGTGGCCTTCCCCGCTTCTCTTGTCCGTATTTATTTATATTTAATAGATATAGGTGTCAATAAAACTATTTGTGTATTCAGATCAATTTTGCCAAACTTTAGGGTAAACAATCTTAATGCTTCAAGTGATTGCCCTTGACGTCTCCCACATGAGGACATCAGACGGCATCGCCGCTTCAGAAAGGATCTGACTGGTGAAACACACCAGAACACTACTTGCAGCTGTTGTAACCTCTCTCGCCGTGACGGCCAGCGTCCCCGCCCTCGCCGGAGCCGCAACTCCCTATCAGCCGCTCCCGGACCTCCCCTCCGGTTCCATGCGCGGTACCACCCAAGGAGTAGGTAAGCCCGCCACCACCATCAACGATGCACTGCAGAAGAATGGCACCGCCCCCGTCGCACCACAGGGCGTCAACCTCTGGGACTGCAAGCCCAGCGCGGACAAACCCTTCCCCGTCATTCTCATTCACGGCCAAACCATGACGGCCAATAGCTCCTGGGCAGCCTTCGGGCCCGCCCTGAAAGACCAAGGCTACTGCGTCTATGCCGTCAACCTTCCCAAGGATCGCCAAAGCCTGATGGGAAAGGTCACCCGCCTCGTCGGATACGATTTTGGCGGTCTCACCGACATTGAGCTGTCCGCCGCCTACACCGGCGCCTTCGTCAATGAAGTACTGAAGAGCACCGGCGCCCGCAAGGTAGACATCGTCGGCTACTCGGAAGGAGGCACCGTCGCCAACCTGATGGCCCATAACTATGGCTCGGCGCATTTCCGTAAGATCGTGACCATTGCCGGTATCAATGTGGGCATTAACCCCTTCTCCGTGCAAGACCACAACCTCATCTTTACGTCCCCTACGCAGCCGGCGCTCTTGGGCAGCATTATGACGGTCCTGTCGGACTCGACGGCACAAATGATGTCCGGATCTGCCGTCAGCGAGAAACTCACCCATCCCGATACTGTCGCTGGCATTGACTACACGAACATCTCCTCCAAGTATGACGAGTTCGTGGTGATCTCCAAGCACAACCCGAACTTCCAGAAAGCAGTACCCGGGGCAACCGTCTCCAATATCGTGCTGCAAGATGGTTGTGACAAGGATCTTTCCAACCACACCACCATCCCCTACAACAAGCGCGTGTGGGCCATGGTGTTTAACGCACTCGCCGGCAAGGCTGTTGTGGAGGTTCCGTGCCTCGTCGCACTTCCTTCAGTGCGCAGCTTTGACTCCAAGTAACTAGCGCTACCTCGTCAAGCGGGGGAAGGTCATGGGTACCTTCCCCCGCTTCTCTTAATTTTCTTCAGAAAACACACCTGGGCAAATGTCCTAAAACTGCAGGGTGAGTGTAGTTTTTTGGATAAATGAACAACACGTAATCCGGATAAAAAACGCTCAGAAATGAAGCAGTCGTGGAAAAGAAATGGAAACTTGCAGGTAGATAGCTTGCTGGTGAAGGAGTAACCCCAGACAATAAGTCGCAGCAGACTCCCTCTGTTTACCGTCTTTTTGTCTTGTCCTCCCAATGTGCGCCGTGCTGTACCACGGAGTGATCCTCCCCGCAGCATGCATCGGGACATATCCGAGAAAGGATCTGGCCATGCTCCAGACCACGAAAACCTTCGCAGCCCTCGCAGCATCCCTTGCCATCCTCGCCGGTACCGCCACCACCGCGGTAGCCGCCCCCTCCTACGCGGCACTCCCAGAGCTTCCCTCCACCACCGTCCGCGCCACTACCCACGGCCACGGTGAGGTTGCGACCAGCATTGCCGACGCCATCCTGAAAGACGGCACCGACTCCGTCGCCCCCCAAGGAGTCAACGACTGGTCCTGCACACCCAGCCCCACCAAGCCCAACCCCGTCATCCTCATCCACGGCATGTCCATGACGGCCAACACCGCCTGGGCGGGCTTCGGACCCGTACTGAAGGACCAGGGTTACTGCGTCTACGCCGTCAACATGGCCAAGGACCGGGATGGTGCCATGTCCAAGGTCGTCCGAGCTATCGGTGACCTTGACTTCGGCGGCCTCGCCGATATCGAAGCCTCCGCCACCTTCACCGCCGCCTTCATTAACGACGTCATGAAGACTACCGGCGCCAAGAAAGTCGACATCATCGGCTACTCCGAAGGCGGCACCGTTGCCAACCTCATCGCTCACACCTACGGCCCCAGCTTTATCGACAACATCGTGACCCTGGGCGGTATTAACGTTGGCATCAACCCCTTCGGCCTGCAGGATCTGGAAGCCGTCTACACCAAGAATGCAGAACCTGCCCTGGTGGGAGACATTCTCGAATTTGGCACCATCGCCGCCGCCCAGATGATGACCGGCTCACCTATTATCAATGCCATCACCGACCCGCAGACCATCGCCGGCATCACCTACACGAACCTGTCCACCAAGTACGACGAGTTCACCACCATCTCCACCCACAACCCCAACTTCCAGGAGGCTGTGCCGGGAGCCACCGTCACCAACATCACCATCCAAGATGGCTGCAGCAAGGACTACTCGGATCACCTCACCCTGCCCTACAACAAGCGCGTGTGGGCCATGGTGCTCAATGCGCTGGCAGGGGAGAAGGTCATGGAGGTTCCGTGCCTGGTCGCCATCCCGGCCCTGCGGTCCATCGACGCTAACTAGCACTGGCACCACCAGCCACGGTGGTTAACACAGTAGTGCTGGCCCCGCCGTCACCACGGCATCCGACAGCCACCACTATCACCAGTGTGGCGCGCTAAGCACCCCTACAACAGAGCACTCACTGCCGGCTGCTACGCCAGGTATGCGCCAAGGCGACCCCATGATGCAGTCCTCTCCGGTACGAGAGACGCTGGGACGCACCTAGGCAGTGCGCTTGAAGGGGTGCTTAGCCGCCTCCAGCCGCTCTTTACGGAGCAACGGAATCGCCGGAATATCCAGCGGTTCCAGGTCAGCCACCGGCACACCCAGCACCTGTGCCACCAAAAAGTCGGCCAACTGCGGGTTTCGGGCCAAACACGGACCATGCATATAGGTGGCCACAATGCTGCCCTGCACCACGCCGTCAACCAGCCCAGCAGCAGGCACATCTGCCCCCGCCGGCACGCTATTACCCACCCCGTACTTCACACGGGAGAGCGGGCGCGCATCGGGGCCCAATACCGTTGCACCCATATGGTTCTCAAACCCGGTGAGCGGTTCCGTCAACCCCTCCACCAGAGGTGTTGCCACCAACTCGCCAATGGAACGGGTGGCCTGGGGGACCGTGGTCGCATCCAGTAGCCCCACGCCTTGCGCATGGGAACCGTCAGCCACCTGGAACCACTCACCCAACATCTGCAATCCCGCGCAAATGGCAAGCAACGGCCGCCCCGCCTCCACCGCCGTAAACAACCCACGGTGTTCCCGCAGGTGCTTCGACGCGAGGATCTGGGCGATGTCCTCACCGCCCCCCATCGTGTAAATATCGCAGCTGGACGGCACTTCATCGTGCAGAGTAATGCGCACAATCTCCGCCTGGTAGCCGCGCCGGCGCAGCCGTTCCCGCAGGACCAGCGCGTTGCCGTCATCCCCGTAGGTACTCATAATGTCGGGCAGCAGTGCCCCGATGTGAATAACGGAATCCCGCCCGGGTGTGGGGTTGGAGAGTGTACTCACTGCAGTCCTCCTACTGGTTCCGTGAGGTGGGGTCATCGGCGGTGCCTGCCCCGGCGCCCGTCAGGTGACGGAGTTCGCGGAACAGATCGCGGAACGACGTGTAGTTCGCCAGCACCTCCACCCGCCCAGGTGGGCAGGCGCGAATAGCTGCCAGCGGATCATGGATCAATTCATGCTCCACCCCTGCGTAGGTGAGGCGCACCGACAGGTCCGTGCCGCGCTCACCGGAGCAGAAGACGGCCGTGTCAGAGAAGTTCTCGAAGCGCACATCCCACAGCCAGCTGAGGTCAATCCCGTCAGCCTCTTGCCCATTGACGGCAATCACCAGCGAGTCAGCAGTCCGGTCCACCATATTGAGAGCCTCTTGCCAGCCCGCCGGATTCTTCGCCAGCAACAGGTGAATGTCGTGGTCCTCCAGCTGGATTGTGGTGTAGCGGCCAGCCACATCGTCCACGGACTCTGCGGCACGCACCGCATCCTCAGCACTCACCAGCATGTTGACGGCAGCCGCGACCGCCTGGGCGGCATTTCCGCGGTTGGCGCGGCCGGGTACCCGCAGATGCATGGGCAGAGTGAGTCCGTCGGGGCCGTGCAGGCCCTCGTCGTCGACCCACCAGTCGGGGGTAGGGCGACGGAATTCCCGGCCGTCCTCCAGGGGTTCGGCCGCCCACCAGTCGCCATCTGCATGCAGAATGGCGGAATTGTTGCGGGGGCTGGTGGTGGCGTCGTTCGACCAGCCGCCCCCAGTGCTTACCCACACGACATTCTGAGCGTCGTAGGCGACAGAGGCCATCATCATGTCGTCACAGTTGGCGACGACGATGGTGTCGGGATGGGCGGTAACGGCAGCCCGTAGACGGCGTTCAATAGTGTTAATTTCGCCTACCCGGTCCAGTTGGTCGCGGGAAAGATTCAGCAACACGAGCACCGTGGGGGATATGGCATCCATCACATGGGGGACGTGCATTTCGTCCACTTCTAGGCAGATGGTGTGGGCATCCAGATGCCGGTTGAGGGCGCTCACGATACCGGCATCCATATTGTCTCCACCATCGTTGGTGGCCACTGTGTACCGGGTGCGCAGCGCGGTGGCCACCATGCGGGTAGTGGTGGACTTTCCGTTCGTCCCCGTCACCACCACAGACATGCGTTCACCTGCAAGTTTAGCCATGATGTTGGGGTCAACTTTGAGGGCCACCAGGCCGCCAATCATGCCGCCATTCCCGCGTCCCAATGTGCGTGACGCCCAGCGCGCTGCAAAGCACGACCAACGGGCGAGGGTTCCGCGGAAACCAAGAGAGGCGTTCGTCATGCACTTATTCTAAAGGGCGAGGGAAGGGCGGGAGAACTCTTCGCGAGACGGCCGCTTTACAGAAACTGGACGTGCGTTTCAGAGAGCCGTCGGTAGGATGACAGGAGTTAGGGTGTTTACCCCAGGAATTCTCTAGGAGCGAGACGTGTCCGCTGTCATTGGGTGGTTCGCGGAACAGCCCTTACTCGTGCTCATGATCATCATGGCCCTGGGTTTTTTTGTTGGCCGCATTCGCATCGGTTCCTTCTCCCTCGGCGTCGCCGCAGTGCTCTTCGTCGGCCTCATCATCTCCGCTATTTTTACCAACTACGGGCACCCCATCCAGCAGCTTCACATCATTTGGGTGATGGGCCTCACGCTCTTCGTCTACACCATCGGCCTGGCCTCCGGCTCAGCTTTCTTCCGGGCCCTTCGCACCAAAGGCCTCGGCCTTAACCTGCTCATTATCGCCCTCGTGCTAGGCAGCGCCGCCTTCACCATTGGGATGGTGGCGCTCTTCAAAATGGAGCCCATCATCTCCGCCGGCATGTACACGGGTGCCCTCACCAACACCCCCGCTCTGGCCGCCGTCTCCAACGCCCTCCCCAGCTTGGCGAACTCCGCGGCAGTCAAGGCCACAGGCAGTTTGGATGCCGCGCAAAGTCTCCCCACCGTCGGTTACGCCCTGGCCTACCCTCTGGGCGTGTTGGCCTCTATCGCCGCCTTTGTCCTCTTCCAAAAGATCTTCCACATTAACCACCAGGAGGAAGCGGTACGCGCCGGGGTGGCAGCCGTCCCCATTTTCACCCGCAATATTTTGGTGACCCGCAATGATGCCACCCTCGTAGCGGACCTCAACTCCCGCATCGGCCATAACATCATCGTCTCTCGCATGCTCACCCCGGACGCCTACGAGATCGACCCACACCTCTTGGACGAGAAAGGCTACCCGGAGGAAGTCACCATCGACGCAGGCAAGATGCGTATCGCTTCGGTGCGCGATGTTATCGAGAAGGGCATGATCGTGTGCGTCACCGGCACCCAGGACGCCCTCGATGCGGCCACCGAATTCCTAGGTGAGGACTCCCACGTGGACTTGGCCTACTATGATGTCACCTCCGGTCTGCGCCGCATCTTCGTCTCCAACCCCAACGTGGTGGGTGTGAAGCTGGGCAAGCTGGGGCTGCAGCGCAAGCACGGCATTCTTATTACCCGCATTCGCCGTGGCGACATTGACATGGTGGCGACGGATGATTCCCGCCTGGAGCTGGGGGACCGTGTACGCGTCGTCACCAGCAAAGAAAATCTCACCCAGGCCGCCCGTATCCTCGGCGATTCCTACAAGAGCCTCTCCGAGATCGACGTCCTCACCTTTGCGGTGGGTATTACCCTCGGTCTGCTGGTAGGAAAGATTCCGGTCCCCATCCCCGGTGGTGGTGTCCTGGAGCTGGGGTCGGCTGGTGGCCCGCTTATCGTCGGCCTCATCCTGGGTGCCCTGGGCAGAACCGGTCCCATTGTGTGGCGTATTCCCTATTCTTCTAACCTCACCATTCGGCAGTTTGGTATTACCCTTTTCCTGGCAGGTATTGGCGCTAATGCCGGTGGAGACTTCCTCAAGGCGGTGACGAACCCTGCATCCCTGACGGTGATTGCCGTGGGTGGTGTTATTACCTTCTTGCTGACATCGTTGACGCTGGTGATTGTCTACAAGGGCTTCAAGCTGCCCTATGGTACGGCGATGGGTGTGGCGGCAGGCCTCTTTACCCAGCCGGCAACGTTGGGGTATGCCAACGATCAGACAAATAATGACCTACCGAACACGGGCTACTCGACGGTCTACCCGATGGCGATGATCGCCAAGATTGTGGTGGCGCAGGTGCTTATTATTCTCATGGTGAAAATGGGGTTGGGTGTCTAGCCTACTGTCGGCTTGTTCGCCGGCGCTGGCTTGTCTACTGGCGTTGACGACGTGGGCTTTGCCGGCTTTGGCTGGTCTGCTGGCTTTGGCTTCTCTGCCGGCTTGGCCCGTTTGGCGAAGGGGTCTTTCAGCTGTGCCGGGTTGGCCACTGGCACATACCGCACCCCGCTGCGATGCAGAATGTCCTGCAGACCACCCTCGTCGTACATGTCCCGTCGCCACAGGTTCCAGAAGTGCACTCCGCTGGGGTAAATAACGATCACGGCTTTCCCGTCGCGCAGCGCCTGCGGAGCTTGCTTCCGCACCACCGTACGGAACTTCACGAGGGAGGCACTCATGCCGGCTTCCAGCCAGGTACCTCCGTAGAGACGTAGCAGGGTATCCCCAACCTTGTAATTGATTTCCTTATTTTTCAGATCAAGCATTCCGGTACCCGCAACGAAGCGGGTGTGGAAGAGTGGAGTGCGGTCAGCGAGCTCGGTGGGAGAATGGGCAGCGTAGTCGTCATAGGCCCACATGTCCTGGCCGGTATTGCCGCTGAGCCCGCTAATCACCCCCAGGGCAGCACGTCCCAGTGGGGAGGTGAAATTGTAAAAGCCACTCAGGAAGTAGCCGGCGCGGTACACCTCGGGGTGCCGGTACATTACGCTGGCCCCGCCTGCCCCACCCATGCTGACACCCAGTGCGATGGCATTGCGGGGGCGCAGGGGAATACCGAAGGTATGCCACAGGTAGGTGGGAAGTTCCTGGGTGAAGAACGTTTCCCATTTGATGGGTTTCTTATCGGAGATGAGAGTGGGCTGGCGCCAGTCTGTCCACATGGAACCATTGGTGGGGGCGACGGGAGCCACGAAGCCCACGTCGGTGCGGCTAAGTGCGCGGGCGAGGCCACCCACCTCGTGCATCAGCATGCCTTGGTGTTCATGCTGCCACATGCCACCGAACACATGCAGGAGTGGCGAGGTGGCGTGGAGAGGCAGCTGTAGATCGACGGTGATGGTGGTGCGCATGCTGGGACTGTAGATGCGGCAGCTTTGGGTGCGTGGTTCCGTCACCCAACGGGTGCAGGAGCGGCCGATGGCTTGTGGTTGGTAGCTGCGTGGTGCACCGGTTGCCTGGGTGGGTAGGCCAACGAAGGATACCCCGGTGAGGGTAAGTGCAAGTGTCGCAGCGAGTGCGGGGCGGACCTGTCGTGGGGGCATAGCGCAGTCCTTTATCTGACGCTGGTGACGCCGCAGGCTCCGTCACCAGTGCTCGTCACCCGCAGAAGAAAAGGGGTTCGCAAACAAGGGCTCCAGAGGGGGGAGGGGGACACCCTGCGTCGGGTGTGGAGGTCATTGCTTTCTTACTGTCTAGGCTACGCTGTGTATTCCGCTTTTTAGGCGTTAAAGCGTTGAGTAACGATCCACTCGCCCTTGGTGTTCTGGGCAATGCCAATGCCCATGCTGGTGGCCCTGGTGTTCAACAGGTTACGGCGATGTCCGGGGGACTTCAACCAGGCCTCCACAGCGCCTGTGGGGGTTGTGCAACCGCTGCACGTGTAGAGGTTTTCCCGCACATTCTTAGTGGTGTGCTCGAACGTGCCGGTGCGGGCCAGGTGTTGGGACCACTGTAGGCTGTCACTGCCGAGCTGCGAGGACCAGGAAAGTGGCGTGCGTCCATTACGGAGGCGAGCCTGGTTGCTGTCGTCGAAGATGGTTTTCACGTACGTGGCGTCGCCGCTGTGGGCGGCGCCAGCGGCGAAGTTGTCGGCGGCGACAGCTGCCGGAGCAGCAGTGCTGAGGGGTGCGGCCAGCAGACCGAGGGCGAGGGTGCCGGCGGCGAGGCGACGGCTGAGGGCAGTGCGAGGGAGTGTCATGAGGGCTCCTCAGTGTGTAGACGATGAGGTACGGAGGGGAGAGAAGCTGTGAGCGGCGATAGTGTCGGCAATCCACGGCCAAAGGTGCACAACCTCAACGTAGTTCGCGTTGACTGTTGTGGCGGTGGCTCCGTCGATGGAGGATAGGACGCCTACCAGGAACGGGCCTTGCAGGAAGGGGCCGCCGGAGTCGCCGGGTTCTTGTTTGCCCCATTCGGTGTAGGTGACGAACATCTTTCCGTGTGTCCCCGCGAAGTGTCCTACTACCTGGGCCTTGCCGGCGCGCAGCGGGAAGCGGTCTTTGCCCCACCCGTAGGTGTGGCCGAAGGTTTTCTCGATGGCGGGGGAGGGGGAGAGGAGGGCAAAGGGGCGCCCGATCTGCGGCTTATTGAGGTACACGAGGGCTGTGTCCCAGCTGCCGTAGTGGTAGGCGCCGGTGAAGCCGACGGTGTTGGTGGCTTCGTTACCGAAGCTAACGCTGCCGGTGACGGTAGTGCCGTTGCGAACGCAGTGGGCGGCAGTGAGTACCCAGGAGGGGGAGATGAGAGTGCCGGTGCAGAGCGCCCCGTGGGAGATCACTTTGGTGACGTAGGGCAGGTTGGGGGCGACGGTGCTGGTGTTGATGGCAGCGGCGGTAGGGGCAGTGCCCACTGCGGCGCTCACGGTGAGGAGTGCCGCAGAGGCAACTGCAGGAAGAGCGGTTGATTTCATAAATTCTTGGGAGAGAAGAAATTAACTCGCGTCGGGGGAGTGCCCGGTGAGAGCGCGGTTGACGGCACTCACCACGGCGCGGAGGGAGGCCACGCTGATCGAGGAGGCGATGCCGGCACCGTGGACGGGGGTCCCGTTGACTTCGCATTCCACGTAGGCGGCGGCATCGGCGTCGAAACCGGCGGTGATGGCGTGCTCTTGGTAGTCGACGATGCTGACGTCAATGTCGAGCTGCTGCAGGGCGTCCACGAAGGCGGCCAGTGGGCCGTTGCCGACGCCGGAGATTTCGCGTTCGTCGCCGTGCCACAGCACGTTGACGGTAATGCGGTCGTCGCCGTCGTCGGTGCTGGCGGCCTCCAGGGCTTGGCTCATCCGTTCCAGCGGCTCGATGCGGTCCAGGTATTCCTCGGAGAAGAGGTCCCAGAGCTGCTTGGAGTTCATCTCGCCACCTTCAGAGTCGGTGACACGCTGAACGGTCTTGGAGAACTCGATCTGCATACGGCGAGGCAGGCGCATGCCGTGGTCGGTCTTCATGATGTAGGCGACACCGCCCTTGCCGGACTGCGAGTTGACGCGGATGACGGCCTCGTAGTTGCGGCCGATGTCCTTGGGGTCGATGGGCAGGTAGGGAACTTCCCAGGTGACGTCGGCGACGTCTTTGTCCTCGCGGGCAGCGACAGCATTGAGGTCATCGAAGCCCTTGTTAATGGCGTCCTGGTGGGAGCCGGAGAAGGCAGTGAAGACGAGGTCGCCGCCGTAGGGCTGGCGTGGGGTGACCGGCATCTGGTTGCAGTATTCGACGGTGGAGCGGACTTCGCGGATGTCGCTGAAGTTGATTTGAGGGTCGACGCCGCGGGTCAGCATGTTGAGGCCCAGGGTGACGAGGTCGACGTTGCCGGTGCGTTCACCGTTGCCGAAGAGGCAGCCTTCGATGCGGTCGGCGCCGGCCATGAAGCCCAGTTCGGCGGTGGCGATGCTGGTTCCGCGGTCGTTGTGGGGGTGCAGGGAGAGGATGGTGGCGTCGCGGTGGGCGAGGTTGCGGCTCATCCATTCCACTTGGTCGGCGTAGACGTTGGGGGTGGTCATTTCGACGGTGGCGGGCAGGTTGATGATGATGGGGTCGTCCGGGGTGGCGCCGACGGTTTCGGTGACGGCGTCGCACACTTCCTTGGCGAAGGCGAGTTCTGTGCCGGTGAAGGATTCGGGGCTATATTCCCAGCGCCAGTGCGTGTCTGGGTAGTCTTTGGCGATGGTGCTGACGAGTTCGGCGGCGTCGGTGGCAAGTTTCTTGATGGCGGGCTTGTCTTTACGGAAGACGACGCGGCGTTGCAGGATGCTGGTGGAGTTGTAGAAGTGGACGATGACGTTGGGGGCACCGGCGCACGCTTCGAAGGTGCGGCGGATCAAGTCTTCGCGGCACTGTACCAGTACTTGGATGGTGACGTCGTCGGGGATGGCGCCGTCCTCAATGATTTCGCGGAGGAAGTCGTAGTCGGTTTGGGAGGCGGAGGGGAAGCCTACTTCGATTTCCTTGTAGCCCATGCGGACGAGCAAGTCGAACATGCGGCGTTTGCGGGCGGGGCTCATGGGGTCAACCAGTGCCTGGTTTCCGTCGCGCAGGTCGACGGCGCACCAGAGGGGCGCGCGGTCGATGACCTTGTTGGGCCAGGTGCGGTCGGGCAGCTCGACGGCTTCTACTTCTTCGGCGTAGGAGCGGTAGCGGTAGGCGGGCATGGAGGAGTTTTTCTGTTTGTTCCAGCTGGGTTGGTCGGCGGGGGCCGGCTTGGAGGGGGGAACGATGGTGGATGCGGCGGCGACGAAAGTGTCAGAGGGGGCCATGGTGAATAAACCTCGTGTCAAAACTCGTATATGAGGGGAAGGGACGCTGTTGTGTCACAGACGGTGTGGTCTGGAGACTGCTACGTCTTGAGAAAGGTGGGGGTGAACCGGCGCGCATAACCCCGCGGCGGGGAGCCAGTTCTACAAACGGGCCCCGTCGCGGCAACCAAGTAGCAGGGATGCCCAACGCATGCAGCCAGTTTATACCGTTTGACCCAGTTTCGGCGACCTCGCTTGTGCTATTTATGGTGATTCGTGCAGCTTATTGGCGTGTTTTAGCGCCTCGCGAACAACTTGAGGCGAGTTTCCGGCACCCACTACCGTGGTCGTTTGTGCTGGTGACGAGTACAGTTTGGGCATGATGTCTTCGCTCGTTGCCTCCCATTCCGGGGAGATGGATCAGCAGTCCAGCCGCCGTACTCTCACCAAATATGCGTGGCTGTCGATTGCCGCTGCCATCATCACCATTGTTTTGAAGATGGCGGCTTGGCGGATTACTGGCTCGGTAGGTCTGTTCTCGGATGCGGCAGAATCTCTCGTCAACTTGGTAGCCGCGGTGGTGGCTCTCATTGTGCTGATCGTGGCGGCTCGTCCGGCAGATAAGGACCACCAGTTTGGCCATTCTAAGGCCGAGTATTTTTCGGCGGTGATGGAAGGCGCCATGATTTTCGTGGCCGCCGGTGTCATCATCGTCTCTGCTGCGCGGCGTCTCTTTCACCCGCAGCCACTGGAGGATGTAGGTATTGCGTTGCTCATTTCCGTGGTGGCGACGCTGGTGAACGGTGGGGTGTCGTTAATCCTGCTGCGGGGGGCGAAGAAGCATCGGTCGATCACCCTGAAGGCGGACGGCAAGCATCTGATGACAGATGTCTACACTACGGTGGGTGTGTTGGCGGCGGTGGGGGTTGTTGCGCTCACTCACTGGTATTGGATGGACCCGGTTATTGCTATTGCGGTGGGTATCAATATTTTGTGGACGGGCTGGAAAGTGATGCGCGAGTCCCTCGACGGCCTGATGGACGGGGCGATGAGTGAGGAGCACCAGGCGGCCTTGAAGAAGGTGTTGGACACGTACCGCTGCCTCGATGTGGATTTCCATGCCTTGCGGAACCGGGCGAGCGGCTCCTCGAACTTCATTGAGTTTGATGTGCTGGTGCCGGGGGACTGGACTGTCAAGCAGGGCCATGACCTAGTGCACGATATTGAGGAGCAGCTGATGCTCGTCATTCCGGATCTGCACGTGCAGACGCATGTGGAGCCGCGGGAAGACCCGTTGAGTTATGACGATTTGGGCCCGCTTGATGAGCCGTTCGATCCAGAAGCTTTCGATGCACAACCTAGTGCGACAGAGAATAGGGCAGAGGATACGACAAAGACGGACTAATCCTGCTCGATGTCGTCCTGCGCTTCGGCGCGGGAGAGTTGTACCACGGCCACCACAGTGGCGATAGCTGCCACGATGATCAGCCAGTAAAGGGATGCAGAGGTGGTGAAGCGTTCCTGAAAAACGATGACGCCCAACACTGATGACGTCAGCGGGCTAGCGACGGTCATGGCGGGGAGCGACTGCTGGATAGCACCCGCATTAAACGCGGCTTGTTGGAGCCAGGTACCCACAATGGCAGCGACGATGACCAGGTAGAGCGCCGGGTGCGTGAGGACAGTGAGGATACGGCCGGCCGAGAGGTCCATGACCACGCCTTTGGTGAGGAACGACATGTACCCGTAGGTGATGCCGGAGGCGAGACCAACGAGGAGGGCGCGCTCTTTCCGTAGTCCTTTCTTCGCGAGGCGCAGGAGCAGCACCACAATAACGACGCCCACGGCGAGCGATCCTACCCACAGCGCCGGGTGTGCCTTCGCGTGGGTGTTGGTGGGGCGCCCCACGACGAGCAGTACGCCCACGCCGAGGGTGAGGACGACCGCCCACACCCAGTCCTGGACGCGCACGCGCCGGCCGGTAAATCGTGCCGAGAGGGGGAGTGCGAAGAAGAGGGAAAGGATGGTGATGGGCTGCACCAGTAGGATGGAGGCGAAGCGGAGTGCAGCTGCTTGGAGTAGGTAGCCGATAACGCTGACGCCGGCACCGGCCCACCATTTGGCGGAGGTGAGGGTGGCTTTGGCGCTGCCGCCTCCTTCTTCGGGGAGGGGTTGCTCATCGGCAACGAGGTGGCGGATGACGGTACCAGTGGCGACCACTAGTGCTGACAAAAGAGCCAGCACAGCGGCGATAAGCTGATAGGTCATGGGGCCCCGTTCTTGTTGCCATGGGCGAGCGAGAATTGTGGATGAACCTCTTAGACTCGGAGACGATAAGAGTTTTCTCCCCTCAATACTATTGAGATCCTCCCGAGAATGCCCTTCTTCCACACAATTGTCCGTTGTGGGACGTTTCTTTCATTACACGTGCTCGCATACGAAAGGGATCGGTTATGCGACTTAAGAAGTTTACCGCCACGCTGGCGGCATCTGCTCTTGCTTTCGGGCTTACCGCGGGAGTCGCGCAGGCAGAACCGCAGCAGCCTATCAAGGTGGACAGCCAGGGTGTTGTTACTGGTAGCCACATCCAGAATCTGTATTCGCACATGGGCAAGTACAAGACTGTGTCTACCATGAAGGCACAGGATTGCGGTCTGGTCTACAAGATCTACGCTAAGATCCTCGAAAAAGACCACAACAATAAGATGAAGCACACGTGCTGGGGAACTTTCCCCGATGGCACGAAGAAGCCCGCTGATGTGCAGTTCGTTTACCCCGAAAATATTGCTGAGCTGGGTAAACTCCCGGTCATTATTTACACCCCCGGCATTGGTGCCGAAGCTGGTCTGACCGAGCATCTCTACCACATGTGGGCTTCCCACGGCTACATCGTGGTCGTCACCTACACCTTCCTCAACTGGACCGGTTACACCGACGTTCAGGGTGCTGCAAGCCTGTTCGCTGAGTCCCAGAATTCCAAGTCTCCGCTCTTCGGACACGTTGATGCCACTAAGACCATCCTGACCGGTCACTCCGCTGGCGGCGGCTCCACCGAGTCTGGCTCCAGCTGGTTGCTTCCGCAGGTTGAGAAGAAGTACCCCGGCCTCAAGGTTGTTGCTGCTGTGCCGCTGCAGCCGGGCCCCAGCGTCGGTTTCCAGCCTCTTCTGAGCAAGGTGCCGACCTTCTACCTCACCGGCGAGAAGGACACCGTCTGCTTCGACTGGAGCATTCGTCCCCGCTACAAGATGAACAAGAATGTGCCCGCCTGGATCGCTATGGTGAAGGGCGCTCCCCACGGTCAGGAAATGGACGACTGGAGGAACTCCGCTTTCGCGGCTTCCGTGCTCGCCTTTGCTGATCTCTACCTCAACAACACCGAGAACGCTCGCCAGATCTTCTTTGGCCCGAACTACTTCCTGGCCAAGGATGCCGCCTTCATGAAGGTGGAGCGCAACGACAAGGCTGCTGCACTGAAGTAGTTCGAAATCCTACAATCTGAGTAAAGAATCCCAGCTAACAGGCATTAGCCGGTTTCAGGGCTATGAGAGGGCACCCTCACGCGAGGGTGTCCTCTCGTAGCGTATTTGAGGGTGCTACTAGGCAATACCGCAGGTCTACAGGTAGGATTACGCGTGAAATTGTTCACAGCACATGGAGGTATTTACCCGTGGCACTCGTCGTACAGAAGTATGGCGGTTCTTCTTTGGAATCGGCAGAGCGTATCCGTCGCGTCGCAGAACGGATCGTGGCCACCAAGAAGGCCGGAAACGACGTTGTCGTTGTGTGCTCTGCAATGGGTGACACCACTGATGAACTGGTGGACCTAGCAACGTCTGTCAACCCAGCTCCCCCGGAGCGCGAAATGGATATGCTCCTCACCGCTGGTGAACGCATGTCCAACGCGCTGGTGGCTATGGCTATTGCCTCGCTGGGTGCGGAGGCCGTTTCTATGACCGGTTCGCAGGCTGGTGTTATCACCACTGCTAAGCATGGAAACGCACGCATCATTAACGTCACCCCGGGGCGCGTTGAAGCTGCCCTCGCGGAAGGCAAGATCGTCCTCGTCGCTGGTTTCCAGGGTGTGTCCCAGGACACCAAGGACGTCACCACTTTGGGTCGCGGTGGCTCTGACACCACCGCCGTCGCCCTTGCCGTCGCTCTTAACGCAGATGTCTGCGAAATCTATTCCGACGTGGACGGCGTCTACACTGCCGACCCGCGCATCGTTCCTAACGCCCGCAAGCTGGACCAGATCTCCTTCGAAGAAATGCTGGAGATGGCCGCAGTCGGCTCCAAGATCCTGATGCTGCGTTGTGTGGAATACGCACGCAGCGGCAACCTTCCTATTCACGTGCGTTCGTCGTACAGCAACAAGCCCGGAACCATCGTTTCCGGATCAATGGAGGATATTCCCGTGGAAGAAGCAATTCTCACCGGCGTCGCCCATGACGTGTCCGAGTCCAAGATCACCGTCGTCGGCATCCCGGATAAGCCCGGTTTCGCTGCTTCCGTGTTCCGCACCATCGCCGATGCCGAAATCGACATCGACATGGTTCTCCAGAACCTCTCTGACGTGGACAACGGCAAGACCGACATCACCTTCACCTGCTCTGGCGCCAACGCTCCCAAGGCTGTCGCCATCCTCAACGACAAAAAGGACGAGATCGGCTTCGATCAGGTCCTCTTCGATGATCACGTAGGCAAGGTGTCCCTCGTTGGTGCCGGTATGAAGTCTCACCCGGGCGTCACCGCCACCTTCTGTGAGGCTCTCGCCGAGGCGGGAGTCAACATTGACCTCATCTCCACCTCCGAGATCCGCATTTCCGTCCTCATCGACTCCGAGGATGTTCAGACTGCTGTGCGCGCCCTCCACGATGCCTTCAACCTGGGCACTGATGAAGAGGCCACCGTCTATGCCGGTACCGGTCGCTAAAATCTTCTTTCAGCCACTCCTCGGTTGCGAGAATCACGACCACCGGGGAGTGGCTTCCCTATAACTCCGCAAAGGACTCACAATGACTGATCTCACTGTCGCCGTCGTCGGCGCCACCGGCCAGGTTGGCCGCGTTATGCGCTCCATCCTCGAAGAGCGCAACTTCCCCTGCACCAAGGTCCGTTTCTTCGCCTCCGAGCGTTCTGCCGGCCAGGTGCTGCAGTTCCGCGGTGAAGATGTCGTCGTGGAAGACGTCAACGCCGTTTCTGATGAGGACCTCAAGGGCATCGACATCGCCGTCTTCTCCGCCGGTGCCACCACTTCCAAGGCACAGGCTCCCCGCTTCGCCGCGGCCGGCGCCGTGGTCGTCGACAACTCTTCCGCATGGCGTAAGGACTTCGACGTGCCACTGATCGTGACCGAGTGCAACCCGGATGAAGCCGATGACCTCAAGAAGGGCATCATCGCCAACCCGAACTGCACCACCATGGCATGCATGCCCGTCATGCAGGCCCTCCACAACGTTGCTGGCCTGGAGCGCATGTTCGTCGCCTCCTACCAGGCAGTGTCCGGCTCCGGTTTGGCTGGTGTCCGTACTCTCGCCCAGCAGGTGCGTGACAATGTTGACGACATGGAGAAGTTCACCCACGATGGTTCCGCCATGAAGGCTGAGGACCTGGGTCCCTACGTCGCCCCCATCGCCTTCGACGTGGTGCCGCTGGCTGGCAATATTGTCGATGATGGTTCCTACGAGACCGACGAGGAGCAGAAGCTCCGCAACGAGTCCCGCCGCATCCTCCGCATCCCGGATCTGCAGGTCTCTGGTACTTGCGTGCGCGTGCCGGTGCTCACCGCTCACACCATGGTGATCAATGCTCAGTTCTCCAAGGCCATCACCCCCGAAGAGGCCAAGGCTGTGCTGGCTGACGCCCCCGGCGTTGAGCTGGTGGACGTCCCCACTCCGTTGGCTGCTGCTGGCATCGATCCTTCCCTGGTGGGTCGTATCCGTCAGGATCCCTCTGTGGAAGGCAACCGTGGCCTTAACCTGGTCGTGTCCGGTGACAACCTCCGTAAGGGTGCTGCCCTCAACACCATCCAGATTGCTGAGCTGGTCGCGAAGCGTCTCGGCGCCTAATTTCGCGCGCTGCTCGTAGCGTTTTACGAAGAGTCGGAAACTCTGCAGTGTTCTGCAGGTTTCCGGCTCTTTTGACATTTTTGGGGTACAACCGCAGTGCATTTGTGAAGGAACCCATTCACCCTCATCAAAAGAATCTATATATCTAGAAAAACTATTGACATTCATTAATTAATAAGGAACACTGTAGGTACAGAGCTTTTCAGCTCCCTCGTGGGATACGCGCCCCGTCTCTCACACCGCAATCCGATTCCAGGAAGGCAAACCCTCAACATGACGAACGAGAACCCGATCGAGCGCGGCCTCCGCCCCGCCCCTCACAACTCCGCCACCACCACCGCAGCTGGTGCTCCCGTCGCCTCCGACGACTACTCTCTCCAACAGGGTAAGCAGGGCTACATCGGCCTCCACGATGTCGGCCTCATCGACAAGCTCGCTCACTTCGACCGTGAACGCACCCCCGAGCGTGTCGTCCACGCCAAGGGTTCCGGCGCCTTCGGTGTTTTCGAAGTCACCGAAGACGTCTCTGCCTACACCGCCGCAGACTTCCTGCAACCCGGAAAGAAGACCCCCGTCCTGGCTCGCTTCTCCACCGTCGCCGGTGAAAAGGGTGCCGCTGACACCCAGCGTGACCCCCGCGGTTTCGCCCTCAAGTTCTACACCCAAGAGGGCAACTACGACATGGTTGGTAACAACACCCCGGTGTTCTTCATCCGTGACGCCATCAAGTTCCCCGACTTCATCCACTCCCAGAAGCGCACCCCGGATACCGACCTGCAGTCCTTCCAGATGCGCTGGGACTTCTGGACCCTGTCGCCCGAATCCGCCCACCAGGTAACCTGGCTTTTCGGCGACCGCGGCCTGCCCTCCTCTTTCCGCGAAATGGATGGTTTCTCCTCCCACACCTATCAGTGGATCAACGCCAAGGGTGAGCGTTTCTGGGTGAAGTACCACTTCAAGACCGACCAGGGCATTGGCTACCTGCCTCAGGAAGAAGCAGACAAGCTGGCTGGCACTGACCCCGAATTCCACCGCCGCGACCTCTACCAGCACATTCAGGATGGCGACTACCCGTCTTGGACCCTCAAGATGCAGATCATGCCGGAGGCTGAGGCTGAGAACTACAAGGTCAACCCCTTCGACCTCACCAAGACCTGGAGCCAAAAGGACTACCCGCTGATCCCGGTCGGCAAGCTCACCCTCAACCAGATCCCGAAGAACTTCCACGTACAGATCGAGCAAGCTGCCTTCAGCCCCTCCAACCTGGTGCGCGGCATCGGCCTCAGCCCCGATAAGATGCTGCTGGGCCGTGTCTTCTCCTACCCGGACACCCAGCGCCACCGCCTCGGCGCCAACTTCGAACAGTTGCCCCCCAACCGTCCCGTGGTCGCGGTGCACAACTACAGCCACCAGGGCCCGGCAGCCATGGAGTTCAACGACCCTTCCGTTCCCACCTACGTGCCGAACAGTGGCAATGGCCCCACCGCACAGCCCGAGAAATCCCCGGCCGACCTCGGCCGCTGGGAGCCCCACGGCACCGAACCCTACCGCGGCTACCCGGTCGAGCACGAGGATGACGACTTCTGGAGCCAGCCGCATACTCTGGTCCGCGACGTCATGGATGACGCCCAGCGTGAGCGCCTCGTCTCTAATGTCGTCGGTACCCTCGATGAGGTGCAGGAACCTGTCCTCTCCCGTGTGTTCGAGTATTGGAAGAACATCGACGAAGAGGTTGGCGCTGCCATCGAGAAGTCCTATAAGGACAACCACTAACAACCTGCTCGCTGGCTTGCTGGCTCGCCGGATCGACCGCTGAAGGCCAGACTAGCTAGCTGTGGGTGCGATTATCGCGTCCCATCAACCGCACCCCACCTCCATAACAGCAGCTGTCCGCCCGGTCTACACAAACTGTGTAGACCGGGCGGACAGCTGCTGTGCCAACATGGGCTAACTGTTTTTCTCGTCGGCAGTATTCTCCACTGCGACGCCCGACTCCTCGTCGAACTCTTCGTTGTATTCCTCGTACTCCTCAGACTCGGAGTATTTCTCCAGATGGTGATAGTGCTTCTCCGGCTCCCCACTGTGCGCCTCGGACGCTTCATCCCGCGCCGCCAGGGAAACATCGCGCAGGTCTTCCCGCACTGTGCGAGGGTCCAAGCGAACTTGCGCAAGCATCATGGCGCGGCCCAAATACATGGACCCCAACGCCGAGCCCACCGGCACAATAAAGGTGATGAGGAGAAACTCAATAAGGTGCGCCCAGGAGAAGCCGTTCATGGCCGTATCTCCAATGAACAATGCAAACGCCACCAGCGGGAAACCCACATAGATGGCGGGGCTGTTCATATTCGCACGGGTGACGGCGTCCTTGGCGCGGATCATAGCGATACCGGTATCCAGGAAGAAGAGCGCTCCAAAGATAGCGATAAGGCCCACCAGAACCTGCACGATAATGTTCATCGGTGCCCCCTGTTAATGACGCGCGACAGAGCGATAGTGGAGACGGCCCCGAAAAGCCCACCAATGAGCAGCACGTCGAACACGACCTTGGAGCCATTGAGCAGACCAATGAAACCGACAATGCACAGCATGCCGTAGAAGAGCAGATCGTTGATGGCGACGCGGCTCGCCCCATCCGGGCCCTTAATACCGCGGTAGAGGCCAAGCAGCATCCCAGCGATGATGATCGCGGAAGCGATCACGATCATTACCGTAAGGACCATCATGCGGCGGTCACCTCCAACCGATGAGGTTCATAGGCTTTGCCGCGGCTGGCCCGCAGCACCTTATTCATCATGATTTCCAATTCATCCCGCACTGCATCCAGATCTTCGGCGTACACCGAATGCACTAGCAAAAACCCGTCATCGCCGGAGACTGCCACACCATCCAATGTCATGGTTAGTCGGGCGGAGCCGCGGTCGATAGCTAGCACCAGCGTGCCAGGAGTCAACGTGATGGAGGTGGCGAACACCGTCACCTCCAAGCTATTCATACGTTCCAGGGGAACACGTAGGATAGCGGGCGAAATCTTGGTATTCGGGCGGAACATATCGAGAGCCATACCATCAGCATTGATGGCGACTTCCGCCAACAGCCACGCACCATAGGCCAGCCAACGCCCCGCCGACGCAAAGAAGTCCACGAAGCGACGGCCGGCTGTGCGGGGCCGTCTGATGAGGTGCCAGACGGCGCGCACAAGCGTCATTGCGGCAGAGCTGAAGGAGGAACTTCTCTCTTCCCGCAGGTGAGTTTCCTCCGACTTGCGGTCGGCCAAGTCCTCGGCGCGTTCTTGTTGCTCCCACTGCTCACACAGTTCGTCGTCGGTGAGTTCGCGAGGGGGCGTGGTGTTCCGGGGCTTATCACTCATACGTTTAGCACCGCCCGCAGGTAGTCCGAAATGTCCAGGAGGGAGAAGCCGGCGCGGGTGGTTTGGTCCACCAGCCAGCCCGCCCCGAAGAAAGCTGCCAGGCTTAGTAGGAGAAGGAATGCGCCGGGCAGGAGTTGCTTCTTATTGATGATGAGGTCGTCCTCCACCGGCTGGAACTTCTCCGCTCCGATAGGCCGATACATGGCCATCTGCGGCCCCCAGAAGACACCCCTCCACACATACATCATGGAGAGGAGGGCCCCGAGGGAGGAGATGATGATGACGGCGATAACGGTCCAGCCCAGTGCTCCGCCGGCGGTTGCAGCAGACTGTGCAATACCCACTTTGGCGAGCACACCGGAGAAGGGTGGGAAGCCCACCAGGCTCAACATGCCGCCCGCCATGATGCCAGCGGCGAGGGGTTCGCGGCGCTGCAAGCCATCGAGGCGGTCGAAACGGCCTGAGCCGTAGGTTTCTTCGATTGCCCCGGAGGTGAGGATAAGGGACCCCATGGTGAGCATGTGGTGGATGAGGTAGAAGATGCCAGCACCGAGGGCCACTGCTCGCGCCTCAATATCGCTGGTGTTGGCGGCCAGCATGAGGGCAATGAGAATATAGCCCACACCGCACACCATCTGGAACGCCAATGAGCCGCGGATACGCTGTTCACCCAACGAACCAAAACCACCCACCAACATGGTGAGGCATAGCACCACCACAATGATCCACTGTCCCGGGGTATCGAAGATGAAGATGGTAGAGACGATGCGGTAGATGGCGTAGATAGCAACTTTGGTGTGCAAACCAGAGAACAGACCCATCACCGCAGCAGAGGTGGCCGGGTAGGCGCGAGGGAGCCAACCGTGCACCGGCACCACACCCGCCTTCACGCAGAGGGCGATAAGGCAGACGGTGATGGCGATGCCCACCTGGGGTTCGTTGGCGGCGGCGCCGGCCAGTACCGCAATGTTGACCTCACCAACGGCGCCGTAGATGTAGATGACGCCGAGCAGGAAGACGGAGGAGGTGAGGAGGTTCACGACCACGAACATGCGGTCCACCCCGATGCGCCGCCACGTACCGGTAATGGCGAGGAGCGCATAGGAGGGCATGAGCATGACTTCAATCCACACGAAAAGGTTGAAGAGGTCGGCGGTGAGGAGGGCACCGTTCACACCCGCCATCAATACCAGGGTGAGGGTGGGGAAGAAACGGTTGCGTTCATCTTCACCGATGGAGATGGCGAACCAGGCGGAGGCAATAATGATGATGCCGGTGGCTGCCAGCATGAGGGCGCTGAAGGCGTCGGAGGCGAACGATATACCGATGCCGCGGGCGAAGCCACCTACGTGTTCGGCGATGACAGCATGGCTGTGGTGCTGGTAGAGCAGGATAAATGCGCCAATTACAGAAAGGCTGGGGACTGCCAGGTAGATGACGCGCCGCAGGGCCAGTGGTTGGGCAAACACCATGAGGACAGCGGTGACCAGCGGGACAGTCACCCATAGTGGGAGGAGGGGGGCGAGGGTCATACTTCGTCACTCTCCGTTCCCGAGTCGGGGGTGACCTTCACATCGTCGGTGGTCCCGATGATGGCGAGGACCAGCATGAACACGGTGACAGCCATGGAGATGACGATGGCGGTGAGGACGAAAGCCTGGGGAAGAGGGTCGGCGGCTGCGGCGACACTAGTTTCCTGCAGGAGGGGCGCTTCACGGCGGTCAAGGACGCCAGAAGCCAGTACGGTGAGGTTGATGCCGTGGCTGATGAGGCCGAAGCCGAGGACAATGCGCATCATATCGCGCTGCAGAATGAGGTACACACCTGCGGCGATGAGGACGCCAATGGTTAGGGCGAGGATCATTTCTCGTCACCTCCAGTCTGCGAGCGGGAATGAGAGCGAGGGGCATGGCGTTCTTCTACAGCTTTCTCTTCTGCCGCGGAGAGAGCGCGCAGAGCCTCCCGATAGTGGGGGATCTCCTTCTGCCGGATGGGGTCACGGTAGGAGTTCACCTGGCTGGCTGCCTCGGTGAGGGGACCTTCCTCCTTCGCATCCATGTGCAGCGGGTCGTAGGGTGGCCACACTTCCACGCTGGGGACACCCAGCGGGGATTGGCCCGACCCGAGCAGGTTGAGGGCTGTCAAGACCATGCCGAGTACGCAGAGGGTGACGCCAAAGTCGAAGAACGTGGCGGAGGGCACCGCGCCCAGCACCGGAATATCCCAGTGTTGGGGGGAGAGGAAGGAGTGTGGTGACACGCTCCCATCCAGGCTGTGGTCGTGGGTGGTGAAATAGCCGATAAGCCCTGTGATGGTGGCGGTGGTGACGCCGCTGGCGACCAGTATGGCGGGGGTTCGGCGCCGGGTGAGGGGGCGGTCTACCGGGGTGGATAGCCAGGCCAGTACCAGCGTGACTGCCAGGATCAGGCCGGCGATGAAGCCGCCACCCGGCTCTTGATGGCCGCGCCAGAACACGACGAGGGCGGTGATAAGTAGGAGCGGAGAGAGCATCAACACGAATACGCGGATGGGGTAGGAGTTGGTGATGCTGTCGCGGTACGCGTAGGAGGTGGGTAGCACGATACGGCCGTTTTTCCCCACCCGTTCCCGGAGTTCTTGGCGGATGAGGTGGAAGCTGGCGCTACCAGTGCGGCGGTATGCGGGGTGAACGGAGAGCAGCACGGCGGCAATAGCCAAACCTGTCACCCCGAGCACCGCCATTTCGCCAAACGTATCGAAGGCACGGAACTCGTTGATGATGGTGTTGGTGACGTTATTGCCGGTAGTGATGGTAGGCCCGTGGTCAAGAAAGTACTGGCTGAGGGCGCAGCGGTCTCGGCGCCCCGTGAATACCCAAACGGCACCGAAAGCGGCGAGTCCCGAAAAGACGGCGATGATGCCGGCGGAGACTCGCCGCCGCCGCGAGGCTTTCTGGAAGGTGCGGGGGAGGCGCCGGAGGACCAGCATGTACATGACGGTGGTGATGATTTCGACCAGTAGTTGGGTGAGACCCACGTCTGGGGCGCCGAGGGCGAAAATCTGCAGGGTGATGGCGACTCCAACTGCACCGAGGAGCACCACTGCGGCCAGCCGGGAGTGAGTGGTGATGGCGGCGATGGCTGCCACCAGCACGATAAGGAGCACCACGAGGTCGATGGGGCGGTCGATGCCGGGGACGCGGTCCGGGAAGTCGAGTTGTCCGGAGAAAGAACCCACTGCCACTGTGCCGGCGAGGGCGCCGAGCACGATAACGAAGGCACCCACGTGGCGGGTGGGGCTGTCGGAGCGGGTGACGGTGCCGGCCAGGTTACCGGCCCAACGCATGCTCTCCCACACGGTGGCCAGGTTGGTGGCGCCGTCGCGGGGGAGTAGTTCACGGTCGAGGAGGGCATCCACGCGCTTGCGCTGCCATGCCAGGAGCAGGCCGATGACGATGGCCAGCAGCGACAGCAGTAGCACTTCGTTGACGGCGATAAGGTGCAGGTGGGTGGCGTGCAGCTGGGGACCGTTGTGGATGACGGCAGCGCGGTAGCTGGCGGTGTGGGTGTTGATGGCGCTGACGGCAATCTGAGACAGCGGGTGCCCGAGGGCCGTCACCGCAAAGTAGAGGGGGAGACCGGCGACGGCGGGGAGTGCCGCGAAGACGGTGAGGACCCAGGGCACTTTGTGGAGGACGAGTTCGTAGCTGTCGCGGTCAAGGTCTGCGTCGGTTTTATCCTCCACCACGGTGCGTTCACCGTCGAAGAAGCCGCCGAGGATGATGCGGAAGCTGTAGGCCACGGTGAGGGCAGCACCGATAACAGCGACGGTGGTGAGGACGATAGAGCCGGCGTTGCTACCCCAGGCGCTGAGGAAGTTTGTCAGCATGGATTCTTTGGAGACGAAACCCAGGGTGGGGGGGATTCCGGCCATGCCGATGGCGCCGATCACCGTCACCACCATGAGGCCGGGAGTGTACTTCCACATGGGGGGAAGGCGGCGAATGTCGCGGGTGCCGGTGGCGTGCTGGAGGGCACCGATGGACATGAAGAGCCCGGACTTGAAGAGGGCGTGGGCGAGGGTGTGGAGGACCGCGGCGGTGAGGGCGGCGTGGGTGCCGATGCCGATCGTGGTGACGATCCACCCGAGCTGGGAGACGGTGGAGTAGGCGAGCAGCTTCTTGAGGTCCGTCTTTTGCAGGGCGAAGAGGGCTCCCATGACGGCGGTGAACATGCCGACGACGACCAGCAGGATCTGCCAGGTGAGATTGAGTCGGAAGACGGCCGAGAAGCGCAGCAGCACGTAGATGCCGGCTTTTACGACAGCGGCGGCGTGCAAGTAGGCGGAGACGGGAGATTCTGCCGCCATGGCTTCGGGGAGCCAGAGGTGGAAGGGGAATTGGGCGGCTTTGGTGAAGGCGCCAATGGCGATCAGTACCGCTACGGTGGTGGTGATGCCGGGGTTCGTTACCCACACGCTGGAGGAGAGTGCCTCGGTGAGGTTAGTAGTGTGGGTGACGGCGATGATGACGACGGTGGCGGTGAGGAAGAAGAGTCCACCGATGAAGGTGAGGAAGAGGGTGCGGAGGGAGCCTGCTTCGCCGGCGTGTCCGGAACGTCCGATGAGCATGAAGGACATGAGGCTGGTGAGTTCCCAGCCGATGAAGAGGAGGATGAGGTCATCGGCGGTGACCAGCAGCATCATGGAGAACGTGAAGACGACCATGAGGAGGAAGAAGCTGGTGTGGTGGAGGGGCATGCCGTGCTGGTCGTGGCTGTCGAAGTAGCGGGTGGAGTAGGCCATGACGACGGCCCCAATGACAAGGGCGAGCATGGCGAAGAACCAGCTCAGCGCGTCGAGGCGAAGGCCTACGTGAATATTCCAGTAGGCGATCCAGGGGATGGAGGCAGTGATAGTGTCGCCGCGCAGCAGGCGTGGACCCAGGGGAGCGTAGATTCCGCAGGCGAGGGAGAGATCGATGAGGGCGATAACCCAGCCGGCATTGCGGCCCAGGAAGCGAGTCAGTAGTGGGGTTGCTGCAATGGTCAGCACTAGGACGGCCAAACTGTACAGCACAAGCACCGACTTGGCCTCCTCAATGAAGTTGACGTTTTTCCTAACTTTCCTACAAGAATACAGGCTTTACGGTGCACTCTAAAGGTGATAACTCGGGGTCGATTGCTTAGGCTAGAGACATGAGTCGACGCCCCTCCCTGAAAAAGAGTTCCGCAGCTGGAACGACAAAAAAGGCTTTCGGTAGTAAATCTGCAGAGAGTTCTGCCGAAGGTTCATCGGCCGCCCTGCGGGGTCTGTCGGTCTTTGGCCGGCTCTTTGCCATGCTGGTGCCGTCGCTGATTATCGCGGCGATTGTGGCCGGGTTAGGTATCCACCTGTCGGATTCGTGGCAGGTGGGTGCCGCGTCGGGACAGTCCGCCAATGAGGAAGCCCGCCAGGAGTTGCTGGCGGGGGAGAAGGCGCAGTCTCATCTGTCGCGTGCCAACGATGCGATGTCGGCGGCGAATACTTCTGCGGGACTGTTGAAGAGTGGCGTGGACCAGCTGGATGACGGCGCCGGCAAGCTGAAGGACGGTTCTGCCCAGGCTCGTGCTGGTTCGGCTGAGTTGTCGAATGGTATGGATCAGGTGGCGGATGGTACCCGCCAGCTCGGTTCGGGCGCCAAGCAGGTGGCTGGGGGTGTGTCGGAGGCCGTCAATGGGGTGATTGCGTTGCGTCGTTACCAGGCGGCCGCGGCTGCCGTGGTGGATGCCACCATCCCTACGTTGGTGGGTAATGATCCCGATACGGTGCGTACCCGTACTGCTTTACAGGAGCTGTCGAAGACACTGCACGACTCGCGGCAGACGGACCAGGCTATTAAGGATCTGCATCGTCTGCAGAGTGGGGCTAATGAGATTTCTCGCCAGTTGAATCCGGGTGGGGCGTACTACAGCGGCGTGATGAAGGCACAGTCTGGGTCGAAGCAGTTGGCGTCGGGTCTGGTGCAGTTGGATAACGGGATGGGCGAATTGGTGTCCGGTGTGTCCAAGCTGCAGGGGGTGGCGACGACCAATGAGCGCAACACGAAGAAGGCCCATACGGCTATGTTGGAGCTGATGAAGCTGTCGAACGACCAGAAGGTTGCGCAGATGGCGGAGGAGCAGTTGGCGCTGCAGTCGCAGGGCGAGAAGCCGAGCCTGCCGTTGGGCCAGGCCTACTTGGTGTCAGCGTTGCTGGCGTTGGCGGCAGCGGTGGCCTGGTGGTCGCGACTGCGGTTGGGCCGGAAGGAAATTGCGGCGGTGTGGCTACTCATGACGGTCATTTCCGCGACGGCGATCCTCACGACTATGACGGGCCTAAATGCGATGGTCGGTACCTTTATGGTGTCGACGTTGGCGGTGGGCTCGGCGGCGTTGCTGTTGGGTTCGGGCGCCGTGGTGCTGTTGTTGGGCCGCAAGTGGGGTCTGCTTCTCAATATCTTCTTGGTGTTTGTTCAGGCGTCGGTGTCGGGCTTCGTGTGGTTGACGGAGTGGCCGTCGCGGATGAGTCGATTCTTCGACTCTCTCATGCCGGTGTCGTATATCACCTCCGCGTTGGCGGCGATTGGTAACGGTGGCGATCCCGCTATGGCTTGGTTGGCGAATGGTGCTTTGTTGGCGCTGACGACGATTGCGATCTTTGTCATCTTGACGGTGCTGCGGCGTCGTCCGGATGCCGGTATTCCGACGGATATCCACCCGGTGAAGGTGGGGCGGAAGGTTCCCGCGACAGTGACGGCACCGGCATCCGTGGTGCAGGATAGCTCCGCAGTGGAGACAGGCGTGTTTACCCGGGTGTCTCCGGCTACTCCGTTTGCGCCGATGGACACGGGGTCGTTGGCGGATCTTGAGGTGGCGACGACGATGCCGGAGGACGGCACGGAGGATCTTCCCACCCAGATCATTCATCTGGATGAGCAGTCGGAGCAGCCGCGTGACCAGCGGCGCTAGCTACTGTCTCGGAGTGTTGCGCCGGAGTGTTGCGCCGGCGCTATGTTCCGTATCGGTGTTGGCTGTTGTGCCGGAGTGCTGCGCCGGCTAGAAGCCGAGCGGCGTGTACATGGTTACCACGTTGTAGTCCTCCCAGATAGAGAGGAGGAAGAACAGGCTGGAGCCATGCCGGTTGGGGAGTAGCTGCGGAGCGTAAGCAGAGTACATGGAGGAGCCCGTGCTGTAGATTTCGCGGCCTGGGCTCCACAACACACCGTCCAGACTGGTGGAGAGAATGACGCCACCGTCTTGCATACGTAGCATGTTGAAGCGGCGGAACAGTGGATCCCACTGCACGCTCAGCTCACCATGGATGAGGGCCATCACGTTGAAAGCGCGCTGGGGTGCGTTCTTGGTCCAGCGTAGGCCGGTCCAGTATTCGCGGGCGGAGAGGTCGCCCACTTTGCTGAGGGGGACGCGGGCGACGGCCAAGCCACCAACTTCGCGGCCTTGCCGGCTGCCGAACTCGTAGAGGTAGTTGTCACGCTTCGCAAAGCTGACCTGCTGGAATTTGGCGTATGTGCCTTGCGGGCGGACGAGGATGGTCTGCCAGGTTTTGCCGTGATCGTAGGAGGCGGAGATGCCAGAGCGGGAGGTAAGCCATCTGCGGCTGTCACCGACGAGCCGGGAGACGGATTGCCAACCCACGTATTGCACGCCTTTGTAGCTGAAGGCGCCGGTGGGGATTTTGGAGCGTTCGAAGCCGTTGACGTGTGCGGATTGGATGGCTTCGCGGGCGTTGCCGTCCTTTCCTATTTCCCAGCGTTCCAGTTGTAGGCCGTCGGCGTAGGAGAGGTCGCGGGTGAAGGCGAGGGTGTTGGAGCGCATTCGGCGGTGACCGTAATAGTTCAGGCCGATGGTGTCGCCGAAGATGACAAAGCTGCCGCCTTTCCCGTCATCCCAGCTGACGGCGACGTCACCACCCCAAACGTCAGCTTTCCGGCAGGGGAGGCAGGAGACACCTAGGAGGGGGAAAACGCCCACTTTGAAGGTGCCCGCGTACAAGTAGGGCGGAACATTAACGAGACCGGTGCGGCCGTTGCGAAGCGGGACTGGGTCGGGGACGAGGGGGAGGGTGGGGACGGGGATGACGGGTGCTTGGTAGTTGGTGCGGAGGGCATCGGCGGTACGGGAGCGGCCTTCGGGGAGCCAGGAGGGGGCCTGAGTTACCTGGGGTTGGTCGCGTTGTGGGAGGGGGCCGCCGGTGACGGGGCGGGCTTGGCCGATGGGCATTGGCTGGCTGCGCAGAACTCGGTTGAGGTGGTTAGCGGCGGCGGGAGTAGTGGGGGAGAGGAGCGTGAGACCGAGTGCGGAGATGACGCCAAGGCTCAGGGCGGTTGTGCGCAGGAGTCGGTGGTGCAGCGTCATAAGTCGTCCTCTTCATTCAACTTCGGTGGACCTGTGACAAGTGTATGTACACATGATGGCATAGAAATGAATGCCTGGAAAATACTTTTTGGACAACGGGTCAACAAAGAAGGACCGCCCTCCTTGTGGAGAGCGGTCCTTGCCTGGTCGGGGTAGCGGGATTTGAACCCACGGCCTCTTCGTCCCGAACGAAGCGCGCTACCAAGCTGCGCCATACCCCGGTTGATGCTTCACTAACTTTAGTACACCAAACAGCAAATAACGAAAATCGTGGCGGCTACGGGTGTGTGGTCAACTCCAGCAGTGTGACCTCCGGCGGACAGAACAGGCGGAAGGGGGCATACGGGGAGGTTCCCAGGCCTGCCGAGACATTAAGCCAGAGGTGTGCGAAGCGGTGTAGTCCATGAGCACGTTTCCGGTCGATCCCACAATTGGTGACGATGGATTGTCCATTCGGAAGACACACCTGCCCGCCGTGGGTGTGTCCGGCCAGGGCAAGGTCATAACCGTCTTCGGAAAAACGGAGCAATACCCGCGGCTCCGGGGCATGAGTGAGGCCGATGGCCACGTCTGTACCGGGGAGGGGCTCGCCCGCAATAGTGTCGTAGCGGTCACGGTCGATGTGGGGGTCATCTACACCCGCCACCATAATGTTCACTCCGCGAATGTTGATGGCATGACGTTGGTGTGTGGCGTCTTTCCAGCCACGCTCTTGGAAAGCGGCTCGCATGCCCTGCCAGGGGAGCGAGGGCCGTTCGTGGAGGGTGGATTCTCCCCGCAGGTAGCTCAACGGGTTCTTGAAGTCGGGGGCAAAGTAGTCGTTGGAGCCGAAGACGAAAAATCCCGGCACGTCGAGTAGCGTTCCCAATGACTGGACGACGTAGGGTACTGCTTTGGGATGGGCCAAGTTGTCGCCAGTGTCGATGACGAGATCTGGGTGGATATCCCCTAGTAAACTCAGGAAATGTTGAAGTTCCTTATCCTCGGGGGTCATATGGAAATCGCTGAGGTGGAGGATACGGATGGGGTCGGAGCCAGCTGGCAACAGGGGCAGAGTTTCCTGCTTGACCATAAAGCGCGTCCGGCCCAACGTGGCTGAGTACGCAGCGGTCACCGCACTGGACACTGCACCTGCGGCGATACCGCTGGCTAGGGCATATAGGGAGGGGCGCTTAGGAGACATGCACCAAGGGTACCTGCTTTTGAATCGGTTTGTAACAAGGCAGTCTCATTGGAATGAATGAGACATAGATTATCCTTAAAAATTGCCATGAGAGTATTGCATCTCCTGTATGGGAACGTACGATCAGTGTTATCGCCTCATATCTCCCAGAGGGGACTTCTGGTGACCTGATCTCGACATGGAGGAGCGGCCGATGACGACGATCGATTCCCGTCGACAGTATATCGACGCCGATCAGCAACCCTCGTCTGCCTCTTCGACCTCTGCCGCTCAGATGCATAGCCCGGCAGAAAACCCCCCGTCAGTCTCCACCAAGCGCCAAGGAATCTACTCTTGGGAGCGCTCGGAATGGGTCGCATACGCCCTCTGCCGCGAAGATGGTGGTGATTCCCTTTTCGTTAAAGGTGCCGCCCAACGCGCCGCCGCCCTGCGTTGCCGTGATTGCCCTGTCCTCATCCAGTGTCGTGCCGATGCCCTCGATTCTCGCGTGGAATTTGGTGTTTGGGGCGGTATGACGGAACGCGAACGCCGTTCCATCCTCCGTCACTTCCCAGATGTACCCTCCTGGCGCGATCTTCTCGACCCACTCAGCCGCAACACCATCATTGCGGAGGGGGAAGGGGATCCGGAAGGTGCACTGGAAGCTCTCAAGACCCTCAACGTCAATACGGAGCGCCGCTTCAAGCGTCACAAGTCGTCCCAGATTCAGCAGTTCACTCGAGTCCTCACCGATATTGCCAACCGGCTGGACGCTGCCTCGGAGGATGACGATGACTCCGAGATCGAGACCCTGGAAGCTATCGAGACGCTTCGCAATTTCGGTGGCCGCGCCGAACCCGACTAACGGTGCTAGCAGACTCCCCATCTTTTGTGGAACAGTCGCTAGACTTGTGTCATGCGATTCGAATACGCCACTGTGCCTTTGCTTACCCACGTCACCAAGCAAATCCTCGATCAATGGGGTGCTGACGGTTGGGATCTCGTCACCGTGCTGCCCGGTCCTACGGGGGAACAGCACATCGCCTACATGAAGCGTCTACTGGAGGACTAAATGAACTGGGAACAACGCCTTAATGAGCTCCATATCGATCTTCCCCCGGTAGCGCCCCCTGTTGCCGCCTACGTACCTGCCAAGCGTGCCGGTAACTTCGTCTACACGTCTGGCCAGCTGGCCTTCGTGGATGGCAAACTGGGCGTCACCGGCAAAGTGGGCGACAAGGTTACCGCCGACCAAGCATACGCAGAAGCCCGGGTGGCAGTGCTAAATGCCATTGCGGCAGCTGCCTCCGTGTGTGGGCTGAACAACATCAAGTCCATCGTGAAAGTAGTTGGGTTTGTCAACTCAGCGGAAGGCTTCACTGGCCAAGCCGGCGTTATCAACGGTGCTTCCGAGATGCTGGGGGCAATCTTTGGCCAGGCAGGTCAGCATGCACGCTCCGCAGTGGGTGTCGCCGAATTGCCCCTCGATGCGGCAGTGGAAGTAGAACTCATCGTTGAGGTTAAGGACTAACACAATGCTGCGCTAGGCCGTGGCTCAGCTATCTCGTGGGCCACAAAGAGACAACGAGGCGCCCCTTCCGGTGATGGAAGGGGCGCCTCGTAAGCTCTCAGGTGGTGCCGTCGGCGGAGCGGTTAGCGGGCGCGGCGGGCCAGGTGCTCGCTTTCGCAGATCACTACGGCTTTGCCTTCCAGGCGGATCCATCCGCGGTGGGCGAACTCTGCCAGGGCTTTGTTCACGGTCTCCCGGGAAGCACCCACCAGCTGGGCGATCTCCTCCTGAGTGAGGTCATGGTTGACGCGGACGGTGTTGCCTTCCTGGCTACCAAAGCGCTGGGCCAGCTGCAGCAACGCCTTGGCGACGCGGCCTGGCACATCGGTGAAGATGAGGTCGGCCAGGCTGTTGTTGGTACGGCGCAGGCGGCGGGCGAGCACGCGGAGCAGCTGCTCGGCAATCTGGGGGCGGGCATCGAGCCAGCGGCGCAGCGCCTGCCTGTCCATGGTGTAGGTGCGAACGTCGGTGACGCAGATACCGGAGGAGGTACGCGGGCCCGGGTCGAAGATGGAGAGTTCACCGAACATGTCGGAGGGGCCCAGGATGGCGAGGAGGTTTTCACGGCCGTCGGGCGCAGTGCGGGACAGCTTCAGCTTGCCGTCCACGATGATGTAGAGCTTGTCGCCCGGTTCACCTTCGCGAATGATGGTGTCGCCCTTGCTGAAAGATTCGGGCACCAGGTCCTTCAACAGTGCAGAAACGGAAGCTGCATCCATGCCCTGGAAAATGCCGGCGCGCGCGAGAATATCCTCGTCCACGTGTCACCTCATCTCGAGTGGAACTAATACGAAAAGTGTAGCGCATCTCATAGTTTTTTCCTGAATATCGGGCGGTACTGAGGGGGTGTCTCTGCAGCCCGGCAACTACGCTTCGACAAGCATATATGCGGAAAATCTTAGGCTAGACGGGCGGGTGAGCTACTCCGCTGTCGTCGGTTCGTCGTCCTCCGGGGGATTCTCCGGCTCAGTCGTCGCTAACGGGGCACCATCTTCCACCGCGATGATGGCTGTCTCCGCAGTTGCTGGAGACCCCTGCGGGGAGGCGGGGATAATGGTGACGGCGGGAGTGGTCACAACTCCAGGCTCCGGAGGGCTGACGATGGCGCGCTCCACACGGTCCATAATGAGCGCGAAGGCACCTACCACAAACGGCATCAAAACGAGAGTTAGTGCATACAATCCCATGCTCTAAGTAAACACCATCCGGGCGGAAAAAGTATCCTGTGGTTATGGCTGCCCCACAATCCCTCACCCCTTCCCCGGCTGAGTCGCGTCCGCGAGGCCCCCGCCACCCGGCCGCAACCGGAGCAGAGTCCCGGCGTGGACTTGTCACCCGTGCCCGCCGTATGGCCCGTACGCTGGCCGTCGCTTATCCGGAGGCTTACTGCGAACTCACCTTCCACAGTCCCTTTCAGCTGGTGGTGGCAACGGTGCTGTCCGCCCAGTGCACGGACGTACGGGTGAACCAGGTTACTCCCGAACTATTTCGGCGTTTTCCCGATGCGCACGCTATGGCGGGAGCGTCCCTCGTCGAGATTGAGGAGATCATTCGTCCCACTGGCTTTTTCCGGGCTAAGGCGGCTAATATTCACGCTCTTTCTCTCCAGCTAGTGGAGCATTGGGACGGTGAAGTACCACCCCGTTTGGAGGATCTGGTGGTGCTGCCCGGTGTTGGACGGAAGACCGCCAATGTGGTGCTAGGCAACGCTTTCGACATCCCCGGCCTGACCATTGATACCCACTTCGGACGGCTTGCACGGCGCTGGAAATGGACCGAGAGCGAGGACCCGGTCCAGGTGGAGAAGGAAGTGGGGGAGATTATTCCGCGGCCAGAGTGGACGGTGCTGTCGCATCGCATCATTTTCCACGGGCGACGGGTCTGCCATTCGCGGCGGCCCGCCTGCGGTGCCTGTTTCCTGGCTGCAGACTGCCCGAGTTTTGGGCTTGGCCCCACCGACCCCGGCACGGCAGCAGATCTGGTGAAGGGTGAAAACCGTATGGAGTTGCTGCGCCTGGCGGGAATTGAAGAACACACACAGTAGCCAGGAGCAGGCCACAGTTGCCAGGAGCAGGCGCAGAAGTGGGCACCGGGCGAGCAGCTATCTTGGCAAGTGTCCAAACGTGACCTTGCTGGTTTCTCCGGTAGGATTTTGAGAGATAACAGCGGAGAGAGCAGTGTGGGCTGCTGCGTGGACGGGGCAGGAGTAGGCTGCTCAGCCACCATCCAGCGGGACCTAGCCCTGGCGCACGCACGAAGGAGGCAGAGGTGTCTGCACTGACATTCGACATCTTGGCTCTGCTTGCCTTCATTGTTTTCGGTGCCTACGGTTGGGTGACCGGATTCACCCCCAGCCTGTACGGATTTTTCGGCGCCGTCATCGGCATCATCATCGAGTACTTCACCCTCCCCTATATCCTTTCCGCCGCCACCAATGGGCAGCTGCGCTTCATCGTGGGCATCACCTATGGCTTCGTGCTGGTGTCTCTCTGTTCAGTGGGAGCAGAGATTGTGGGCCTCTACATTCGGGATCGGCTGGGGCTGCAAAAATCCCGCATTTCGCGCATGGCTGGCTCAGTGTTCAAGATTTTCCTAGCCGCCGTCCTCATCTGGGTGTTCTTCTCGCCCCTTTCGGTCCAGCCCAACACACATCTGGGCAAGGTGATGCGCGAATCCCGGGTGATGACCGTCATCGACACCTTCGCCCCCAACGCGGCGCAGAAAATTCCCGAGATGCTGGACGATTCGGCGCGCACCGCATCCCTCCAGCAGATGACCGACCGGTCCTCCCGGTTCGCCGGCTCTGGTATCCCAGACGAAAACATTGTGGAAACCCCCGCCATTGTGAAGGCCCGACGCAGCGTGGTGAAGATTGTAGGCGAGGCGACTGACTGTCATCGCAGGCTGGAAGGCACCGGTTTCATCTACTCTCCCGGCCTGGTGGTGACGAATGCCCATGTGGTGGCAGGCGCACGGATTATTCGCGTACACACGGTGAAGGGTGTGTTCCGGGCGCGCCCCATTGTTTTCAACGCTATGCGAGATGTAGCGGTGCTGTGGGTGCCGGACATCTCGTCCAACCGTCTCGTACTCCCGGCCCTTTTACCCGCTGACGAGGATACCGTTGAGGCCGGTCAGGCTGTGGTGGTTCCCGGCTTCCCCAATAATGGCCCTTACCGGGTGGCACCGGCCCGTCTCCTGGAACACTTCATCCTGCAAGGACCGGGCATCTATGGCACGACCATTGTGGAGCGGCAGGCGTATGCGCTGCTGGGCGGTTTGATGAGCGGTAACTCCGGGGGCCCCTTGTTGAACCTCAAAGGCCAGTACCTGGGCATTGTGTTCGGGGTAGCGACAGATAAGAACAATACCGCCTACGCACTGAGCTACCGAGAAGTGGAGCCGGTGCTGCGGAAGGCCATGACGACTCGTGAGAAGGTTTCCACGGGTCGGTGCGTGCCGTTGGAAACAGAGGTCACTCAGACGACGGTGAAGCAGGGCTAGCGCGGCGGAACCGCGGCTAGGCGGGGTTCTCCCAGGTAGTGCACGAGCAGGCTGGAGAAAAGCTGAGGCGCCTCAAGCTGGGGGAAGAAACCGCAGTGCGGCACCGTCACCACTTGCAAGCTTTCGGTGAAGCGGGTGCTGTCTTTGAGGGCGTCGAGGGAAACGACGGGGTCGTGTTCTCCGCGGAATGCGATGACGGGGAGGGTAAGGCGGCGCTTCATCTTTTGGCTGTAGCGGAAACCATCGGCGCGGAAGCGGGAGCGGCCCAGCCAACGTAGATATTCGTTAGCGCAGTAGCCCACGTTGGTGATGCGGAGGGCATCACCGAATACCTGCACGGCTTCTTTCCCATCGGTGGTTTTTGTCCAGCCGTCGTTGGCCCGATGCCCCAGGTAGTCCTCGATCCAGCCAGGTTGCTGTATCCGCCATTCGGTGAAGCGGGGAACTTGGGCGCTGAAGAAGGGGCCGACGGCGCGGTTACTGGTGAAGACCTTTTTGAGGAGGTCAACGCGCTGGACGAGGGGGTGCGGGGACCCTACCACGATGAGTTTGGTGACTCCTTTGCGGAACATGCGGGCCATGGTCCAGCCGACGGCGCCGCCGAGCCCGTGTCCGACGACAATGACGGTGCGGTGTCCTGTGGCGCGAACCAGGCCGGCCATGTCGTTGGCGGCGGTCACGAGGTCGTAGCCGCGTGGGGGTTTGTCGGAGTTTCCGTAGCCGCGAAGGTCGACAGCCACGGCGTGGAAACCGGCTGCGGCGATGGGCTGGAGTTGGTGGTGCCAGGTCCACCAGTGTTCGCCGTAGCCGTGGAGGAGGAGGACGAGGGGTGGGAGTTCACTTGGGGGGTGGTTGTGTTCCCAGTTGTCGGGGAGGACGTCGGCGACATGCAGGTGGATGCCGTTGGTGGAAATAAGGCGATGCCGCCACGGACCCGGGACGCATACACTGTCCGGCTCGGGCGGTGTAGTGGGGGTCGCGTGGCGGCTATCGGTCATGCCATTGAGAATAGCCCACCTGTGCGGTTTCTGCCGCGGTGTGGTGGTTGAGTGCTATTACTGCAGGTAGGTGTATCCGCTGGGGGCAGCCTTGGTGCTGCTGGGGACGACTTCCTTCAGCTTTTCAACAGACTCGATGGTCTTTTCAGGTTTCTCGATCTGCTTCATCTTCCAGATGCCGATGCCGACGAAGATACCGGCGAAGACCAGCAGCAGCAGGAAGACGATGAGGTAACCGCACCAATCCCAGGTCACGGTGCCGAGCCAGAGGGAGAAGAGTTTGGCCCACATCATGATGAAGGGGAAGAACGACATAAGGGCGAAGACAGCGGCGATGATGAAGAAGATACTGCCCATGGCGCCACGCTTCACCTGGAGGCCGATTTCAGCCTTGGCAAGCTCGATTTCTGAGCGAACGAGGGTAGAGACCTGTTCCGCGGCGGTCTTGGCAAGCTGGCCGATGCTGGCATCCTTGGGTTGCGGGATGGCGTCGTACATCGCGATGCCAGAGATCTGAGCGGAGGCGGCCGAATCTGCAGCCGAGTCTCCTCCGAAGCGGTCCTTGATGCTCACTGTTCCTCCAAAATTAAGAATGGGAAATGCCCGTAGCTTCTATGGTGCCACGAAATGTTGGGCTACACCTAGAGTCTCGGAAACAATGTTGTGTACATGGGGGCTGTTTTGGCCCGTATTTTACCCCGTTAGCCCAGTGTGGGAATTCCCTGTGGGAAAGCTTCTTGCAGCCGTTTTTCTATGTCGTGTTGGATCTGTTGTTGTACTTCGGGTGGGATGAGCTTGCGAATATCTGGGATGTCGTCCTGTTTGATAGTGGGGAGAGGAGGCAGATTGGTGGATCTGTCACCTATGCCGAGTTTCGGTTTCTTGAGTTTTCCGTGGTTGGTGAGGGCCAGGAGTTGTGCCTCTGTGCCGTTGAAGGTGTTGAGGTCAATGGGGGTGGCGACGCCGTCAACCCAGCCGCTGCCGGTGTATTGCCAGAAGGTCCAGTTGGTCCAGCCGCCGGGGAGGGGGAGGGTGGGACTGTTGCCACCGTTGTAGTCGGCGATCCAGAGGGGACGTTCGGAAAACTCTGTGGTGTTGGCCATTTGGTAGCGCCAGAAGCCGGGGGAGACGTAGATGATGGTTTGTCGCCCTGTGAGCGTGTCAAGGGTAGCGAGGAAAGTACGTACCCATGCTTGTAGGGCGACGGGGCCGAGCCCGCCGGTTTCTTCGAGGTCCAGGACGGGTGGGAGATCGAGGTCGGTGGTGTTAGTGGCGAGGACTGCCGCGTAATGCTGGGCTTGGAGAACAGCTGAGTATTGTGGCAGAGCGTAATGGTAAGTGCCGCGAATAAGTCCGGCCTCCCGCATGGAGTCGGAGTCTTCCCGGTAGTGCGGGTTGACGTAGCTGATGCCTTCGGTGGCTTTGACGATGGCGAAGTGGTGGCCGGCGGCTTTAACGCGGGCCCAGTTGATGGCCAGGGAACCGGGGTGTTGGTGGCTGGCGACGTCTGAACCTGCGAGAAGTGCGGTGGCAGGACCGGCGATGGCAAGGCTCACGGCGGTTGCTCCTGCGACGATCAGCATTTTGGTACGGCTTGACCGGTGACTCATGTGAATGATGTTACCAGTGTTATTAATGTGATCTGTAATGATGAGGGTGCGTTGCCGGAAAAAATTTCACTGAGATGACGTGGGGTTACGCCATCCAGGTAGCGATTTTTCACAACGCCTAACAGTGGGGCCGCGACGGAAGGTGGCGTGCCGGTCGGAGTGGAGTGTAGACGGTGTGAAGAGTGACGGAGGCATCAAAAAACCCGCCCCGAGCGCTCCGAGGCGGGTCTCTTTCACTGTAGATGTCAGTCATGGACTGAACTGAGGTTCAAAATGTGGAACAGCGGCGAACACTTCGTCCGCCGCCTCCGCACGGTAATCGAATGATCAGATCGTGCCATAGTGGAGTCGTTATTGAGATTCAGCCGGCACTCCCACAAAACTCTCCAGCTCCATGGGACCGGCAACCTCCCGCTCGTAGGTGCCCGTCGAGACAGGCGACACGTGGGTATCCGATTACCGTGCAGGAAACCGTGACAGGGGGTCGAACCTTCTTTTTCCGATTCGGCCTTTGCCGTCCTCGTTTTCCGTACTTTCATCATGCGCCGACCCCGGAAAAGCAGCTATTGGGGGGTACTACAAACCGGCCGGATGGAAACAAGACAAAAAAACAATGGACGTTTTCCCGCAAGCTAATTGGAAAGCGTCTAAAGGGTAAACACACAGGCCAAACTGGGTAAATGAAGAAAAAATCAGACATGTTTGGGCTGGAACTAGCTCGAAAAACGAATTGCTAAACGATAACGAAAAGGTCGAAGTTGCCACACTCTGTGATCCACAACACAATAAAAACGCTCAAAAAATGATGACAGAGTTCCATCTCCGCAACCCAGTACCTGTCTTTGACGTCAACTGAGAATGAGTGGACCCCAAACGCACCCATATAAGGCAGTTGGCTTGTTATCCACAACGCCCCGGTTATCCACACAAACCACCCGTCAGAGGTGAGAGGCCCCCATTAGAGTGAGCTCTCCGTGTCATCATGAGCGCAGCAACGGACCCGTCATCCACGTTGTGAAACATTCAGCAGACTCGTAGCAGCCACACGCAGCCGCACTCGGAAGGAGGACCAATGCCGCGCGCCGACCTCTGGGGGCCCCTCACCGGCCTCCTCACCGACCCCTCCATCGCTCCCACCCTCACCGACCTCATTGTTGGGCCACACGGAGCCGTCTGGGTCGACTGTGCTAACCACTCGGGAATGCACCGCTACCATCAGCTAGAACTCTGCGAAGATGACTGCCGCGCACTCGCCGTCCACCTCATCCGTGCCTCCAGCGGCCGCCTCGACGACGCCCACCCCTGGGCAGACGCAATCCTCCCCCTCGACGACGACACCCTCGTGCGAATCCACGCCATCCTCTCCCCACTCGCACACAACGGCACCACGTTGTCCCTCCGCATCCTCCGCAGCACCACACACAGCCTCGCAGAACTCGTCAGCAATGGCATGATGACCGAAGAACAGTGCACCAGCCTACTCCGCGACCTCCACAACCACCGCACCATTCTCATCTCCGGCGCCACCGGCGTCGGCAAAACCACCCTGCTCGGGGCTCTCGTCTCCGCCCTACCCACGCACGAACGCATCATTTGCGTCGAAGACACAGCCGAACTCAACCTCCCACACCCCCAACTCGTACAACTCGTCACCCGGCAGAACAACACTGAAGGAATCGGCGGAATCCCCATGTCCACTCTGGTTCGCCAAGCACTCCGCATGCGGCCAGACCGCATCATCGTCGGAGAAGTACGCGGTGACGAAGTCGTTGATCTCCTTACCGCTCTCAACACCGGCCACCACGGCAGCCTCGCCTCTCTCCACGCAAATAGCGCTGCCGAGGTGCCATCTCGACTACTCGCCCTCGCCCTCAATGCGGGAATGCCCGAAGCAGCCGCCCATGTCAGCATCACCTCCACCCTCGACGTCATCGTGCACCTTGCCCGCGACGCCTACACCGGACACCGCTACGTCAGCCAACTATGGCGCCGGGAAGAAGAGACCAACTATGGGTAAACTCGCCATCCCGCTCGCCTGCCTCATCTGGGGAATCTGTGGGTGGAAAGCCCACAGCTGGACAGTCGATCAAACCCTCCAACGCACCCGCTGGGAAGAACAGCTCACCACCCTCCATGAGGCACGTACTGCGCTCGCCGCCGGTGGCACCACCACCGCGCACGAGACACTCCGCACCATTCCGCCAGAATGCGTGCCGCACCTCCTCCTCTGCCTGCTCATCCGGCAGGGCACTCCACTGGACGGAACACTCGCCGCGGCGGAAGAGACCCTACGTACTTCACTTCATGCCGATTCCCAACGCCGCAACGCCCTAGCAGGGGTACGCGCCACCGTCCTCATCATGGTGGCGCTCCCTATATTCGGGATTCTGCTGGGCATAGTGCTGGGCGTCCACCCCCTGCGATTCTTCGCCCACGGCGGCGGCAGCCTCGCCTTGCTCGCCGGAGTAGGCCTGCAAACCGCAGGACTATGGTGGATCCGCGACATGGTTGACGGGCTGCCGTCGCCCCTCGACACATCCGTCTCCCAGCTCCCCCTACTCGCGGCCCTCCTGCGGGCCGGAATGCATGTAGACGACGCACGAGCGCAACTGCCGCCAACCCCCGCCTGCTGTGCCAACCTCCTACAGCTCTCAGCCCGGCAGGGCGCACCCATTGCCGACCAGCTCGAAGCACTCGCCCGAGATAGGCAACGCCAGGCCCTGGCCACCTGCGAAGAAGCGGCCCAGGAGATGGGAGTACTGCTCGCCCGTCCGCTGGGGGTCTGTTTCCTCCCCGCCTTCATGCTGTTGGGCGTACTGCCCACCGTCCTGGAACTAGGGGGTGCGTTTTTCCACATCGTCTAACCGCACCCACCGGTACGGCACCCACCCCTCGTTCATTCACTAACTCTAAGGAGTATTCAATGTCTCACCCTGCACGTAGCCCCTATTCCCACCACGATGGTGCCGAATCTGTGGCGGTCACCCACCCAGGTTCCAGCTGGCCCACACGTACCCGTCCCACCCTCGCCGAACGCTCACCCCTTATGCAACGCCTCCTCACCCGCGCAGATCTTCTCAACCGGCAGGCCGGGGCGCTCTGGATGGATGATGCCGGTATGAGCACGGTGGAATACGCCATCGGAACTATCGGCGCGGCCGCTTTTGGTGCGGTCCTCATCGCGGTGGTGAAGTCTGACGGTGTGCAGCAGGCACTGCTGGACATCATCCAGCAGGCGCTCACCATCCGATGAGGATAGGCGGTGACCACCACAGCACCGCAGGCCACAGCGCCACACAAAACAACTGCTCCCCCGGCACCCCATGAGACGAGTGCTCCCAGCGCTCTACAGGAAAACCCCGTTTATCCACAATGCCGCCAAAAGTGGGTAACCGGGGTTTTCTCTGCGGTACCGGCATCACCCGCACAGAGCGAAGGGCACACTAGCGGCATGGTTCCCTTCCGCATTCTGTCGACCCGCACCACTCAAGCACCTTCGGTTGCTTCGCACTCCTTACGCAGATGGCCATCTGATGCGGGAATGGTGACGGTGGAAGCGGCCCTCGCCCTGGTGGCCATAATGGTGGTGGTTGTGGTTAGCCTCGCCGGCATAGGGGCGGGCCTCACCCAATTGCGGCTATCGGATGCCGCCCAAACGGTGGCCCGCAGCGTTTCTCGTGGCCAGACACCGCCCAGTGCGGCCGCGTTACATATTCCCGCGGAAGCGCAGGTGCGCGTAGCCACGCGGGCTGGATCCGCACAGGTGACGGTGGAAGCGCCGGCGGGGATGCTGCCGCTCACTCTGCACGCTGAAGCCACAATGCCGTTAGAGCAGGTGACGGAATGATGACGACTGCCACTCCACTGCAGCACCGCCCTGCTACCCGTTTTCCGCGCTCACAAGCACAGCTGCTCGCGGATGAGTGTGGGGTAGCTACAGTCTGGGCTGCCTGCGCATGTGCAGCCATCATCACGCTGGTGTGCCTGCTACTGGTGGGAATTTCCGCAGTTCAGGCGCGCCATGAGACTGCCGGGTGGGCGGATGGGGCGGCACTTGCGGCAGCTGCCCAGGTGCGAGAGGGGGAACCGGCTGCCTGCCAGGCCGCAGCCACTTATCTTGCTCGTGCGGGTGGGGCGCAGACGGCAACTGTGGAGCAGTGTGGAGTGTTCACACATCCAGATACCCAGATGCCTGCGGTCCGGGTGATCCTCCGCCGCGCTTTCGGCCGCTTCACTATTGTGGGGCGAGCCTGCGCCGGGCCGCTGCCCCCCGGCGGCACTTCAACAGCAGGATCGTAGAAACAGCTTCCTAGAACGGAGGCAGACCATGGGAGCGAGACGCCAGGAGATAGCCGTCATCTGCCGTGACCACTCGGCCAAGTGCGTCGAGCAGCCGCACTGCTCCGGCTTTAGACAGTGGCCTATTGCCGTTTCCGCACTTCGGAGACTGAATACAACTGGGGCATCCATCCTCGCAGTCACAAGCCTCGATAGCGTCTCGGGTAGTGCCCAGCCAGGTGGTGAATTCCCGGTATCCACGGAGTGCATAACCGGCCCCGCCTTGGTAGCCGTCGTAGACAAATACTGTTGACTCACCAGTATCGTCGTGCAGCGGCGTGGACAGACCGCCGATGTCCGCCCGGTCGCATCCCGCCAACAAGGGGAGCATCCCAATGGCGGCATGCTCAGCAGCATGGAGGGCACCCGGCACATCCACATCGTCAATCCCAAAGTGGGCAAAGAAATGCGGGTTGACATGGTAGTACACGGCCTGGGTGTCAAGCTCGGTGGGCGGCATCTCCAACTCCACCACATCAATAATCTCTCCGGTGGTGGCCTTACGCTCGTATTCTTTCACCTGGCGTACCACCGTCACATCGGCAATCCCCACAGTGACGGCGGTCGCACCCGAACCGAAGCGGCGCTCTTCAAGAACGCGCTCCACATGGACCTCGGTGTCGGCCTGTGAGTAGGTTGTCCACGGGGGGACGGCGGCGGTCACACAGGCGAAGCCGTTCTCCAGGTCCAAGTCGGTGACTAGATAGCTGTCCCCCTGATGGAGGTAGATAGCGCCGGGGTGCAGTTGGGCGAAGGCGCGGGGTGCATCGGCGGTGCCCAATAGTTGCCCATCGTCTATGCACACAATGGAGAATTCGTCGGCGGCACCACCGCGTAGCGATACCTGCTGCCAGGAGGAATCGTAGCGGCCAGCCGGATACCAGGCGCCGCTAGCCCCACTGCTGCGACCTGTCCCGTTGGTACCGGCTGGTTCCTTGTGAGCCCCTGCGACGCCAGCCTGTCGCACGCTGGGGATGGTGCGGTGTCTCACCATCCCGTGGTCTTGCATCTCGTATAGCAGGGCATCCACATCCACCCCATCACGTGCAGACCAGGCGGCTACTTCGCCGTCACTCAAGGGTATTTCGGCTGTCGCACACCAGAGTTGTGGAACCAGCAGATTGGGGTTCGCCGGGTTGGTGATGGTTGCCTCTACCGGCTTATCCAACAGGGTCTCCGGGTGGTGGATGAGGTAACTATCGAGCGGATCCGAGCGGGCGATAAGCACCACTAGCGACCCCTGGTTGCGCCGCCCCGCCCGGCCAGATTGCTGCCAAAAGCTGGCCACCGTGCCGGGGAACCCAGCGATTACCACCGCATCCAACCCCGCGATGTCCACGCCCAGCTCGAGGGCGTTGGTGGTGGCGGCGCCCAGCAATGTGCCATCGTTGAGTTCGCGTTCCAGCCGACGTCGATCCTCTGCCAGGTAGCCTGCCCGGTAGGCGCCAATCTGTTCCGCCAACGCCGTCGCTCGGTCGAGTGGCAGTTCCCCGCGTTCTCCCTGGCTGATAAGGGCGTGCTGGGTGTCCAGCGCCGTATTCTCTGCGCCTCGCCGGCTGCGAACGAAGGCGAGGGTACGGGCGCCTTCCGTCACCAGGTCGGCCATGATGCTCGCGGCTTCCTTGGTGGCGGCCCGCCGGACTTGCGCCCCGTTTTCTCCCTCCAGACCAGGGATGACGGGGGGTTCCCACAGGGCGAAGGTGCGCTCGCCTTGCGGTGAGCCATCCTCGGTGATGGCGGTGACGGGCATGCCGATGAGTTTGCTGGCGGCCTCGGCGGGGTGGGAGGTAGTGGCGGAGGCGAGGATGACGGTGGGGGTGGAGCCGTAGTGGCGGGCGAGCCGGAGGAGGCGCCGCATTTCGATGGCGACATTACTGCCGAAGGCGCCCCGGTAGGCGTGGCATTCATCGATGATGAGGTATTTAAGGGTGCGGAGGAGGCGCAGCCAGCTGCCGTGTTTGCCGAGTATGGACAGGTGCAGCATGTCAGGGTTGGTAAGGATGAAGCGGCTGCGGTCGCGAATCCAGCTGCGATCCTCGGTGGGTGTGTCCCCGTCATATTGGGCGGGGTAGGCAGCCTGGAGGAGGCGGCGTTGGGTGGCGTCTTCTGCCTTGCTGGTGGCCCCGTTGAGAAGTTCAGTGAAGGAGCGCAGCTGGTCTGCACCCAGGGCCTTGGTGGGGGAGAGGTAGAGGGCGGAGGCGGTGGGGTCTTCGGCCAGCATGGTGAGGACGGGGAGTTGGTAGCCGAGGGTTTTGCCGGAGGCGATGCCGGTGGCGACGACGACGTGGGTTCCCTCCCAGGCGAGGTTCGCGGTGGCGGCCTGGTGGGTGTAGAGCTCGCCGATTCCCTGGTCGGTGAGCCAGTGGTGGGCGGCGGGGAGGATCCAGCGGGGCCAGGGGGCATACTGGGGGTCGCGGCCGGAGAGATCCCGTACGTGGGTGATAGGGCTGCGGGCGGGATCGGTGGTGCGGAGGAGGTGGGTGAGCAGGCTGCGCCCATAGGTTTGGGGCGGTGGTGCAGTCGTCATGGGTCCATAGTAAAGAAACCGTGTGACATGGGGGAGGCGTGTGGCTGTTGTCAGCTTCGGTTGGGAGAACGGTGGGATTTTAGCTGACGGGGATGTTATTGAGCCCGGCGTTGGTGTAGGGCTCGTTCAGCCAGTGGATGTCGAGGTCGCTGCGGGCTTCGTTGAGATAGTCGCAGACTTTGCCGGCGCGTCCGCCGAGGCGGCAGTGGACCCACACTTCGCCGGCGGGGATGTCGTTGACGCGGCGCGGAATGTCTCCCATGGGGATATTGGTAGCGGCGAGGAGGTGGCTTTCAGTCCATTCTTCGGGTTCGCGAACGTCGAGGATGAGGGGTGGGGTGGTGCCGTCATCGAGACGTGCTTTGAGCTCTTGGAAGGTATTGACGGTGAGGGACATTGTCGTCTCATTTCTGTGGGATGGTCGGCAGCCAGAGAAGTGGCTCGCACCAGGCGGGCCACAACCTCGCTCCTCAAGTATAGCGATTACCCCTAGGGGTATGAAGGGTTATTGCATTGACTCCTGAGGCGAATCGGACGGAGCTACCTGCCGCACCTTTTTGCTCTTCCGCAGGTTCCTGCTTGTCCGCACCTTCTTCCGGCCAGACGTCGCCGGTGCAGAATCAACGCCCGCTGCTGCCACGTCAGACTCCGCCAATGCGGCTGCATCGGCGGCGGTCTGCGCATTCGCCATTTCTTCCGCAACGTTTGGCTGCGCCAACTGCTTGCGGCTCATCCGCTCCAGAATCGTGGCAAGCGCGCCGTCACCAGTCACGTTGGTCGCCGTTCCGAACGAGTCCTGTGCCAGATAAAGCGCAATCATGAGGGCAATCATGGTGGGGTTGAAGCCGAGGATAGACTGCAGCGCGCCCACCGCCGTCATCACCGCACCACCCGGAACACCAGGTGCGGCCACCATCATCACGCCCAACACCAGGATGAGCGGAATCATGGAACTAAAGCTGGGAGTGCGCCCGTGAGTCATGGTGACTACCGCAGAAGAACAGCACGTGATGGTGATCATGGAACCAGCCAAGTGGATGTTGGCGTTGAGGGGGATCGCAAAGTCTGCGATGCGCGGGTTCACCTCAGCTTCCTTCGCAGAGCGCAGCGTCACCGGAATAGTCGCCGCCGAAGACTGTGTGCCCAAGGCAGTGACGTAGGCGGGCATCATGTGGCCGAGTATCGAAAAGGGGTTTTTCCGGCTGGTTGCGCCCGCCAAACAGTACACCAGCGTCAGGAACACCCAGTGCAGGATGATAACCATGAGGAAGACCTTGCCGAACACCTTGAGAATGTGCTGAACCTGCCCCGCATAGGTCATGTTCGCGAACACCGAAAGGATGTAGATCGGCAGCAGCGGGATGATGATGTAGCTGAGGAACTTTTCGACGATGGAACGGAAGTCCTCGGCCAGGTCATACATGCGGGTGGAGGAAAGACCCGCCATGCCAAGGCCCAGCAGGAAGGCGAAGATAAGGGCGGTGGTGACGGGCATAAGCGGCGGCAACGTAAATGGCAACGATTCCACACCATTAGCGTCAACCGTCACCCCATAGGCCTTCACCAGGGATGCGGACGGGTCCGAAATAGCCGTCACCGTCGCCCCCTTGAGCATGTGCGGGTAGAGCGCCAACGTCACCAGCAGCGCCATCGTGCCGGCAAGAATAGTCGACGTGTAGGCCAGGGCTACCGCCTTGCCCAACAGTTTGCCGGCCCCGCGCCCAATAGAGCCAATACCAGGGACAATAAAGCCAAGGATAATGAGGGGGATGGCGAAGCCCAGCAGTTGGCTGAAGACCATGCCGAAGGTCGCAAAAACGCGAACAGGTACATCGGTACCAGCACGCTGGCTTGCCCACCCCACCAGGATGCCCAGGAGGATAGCGACAAGGATCCATACCAGCAACGGAATCTTCCGGAGTATACGCATGGTACACACCCTACCTTAGGGGCAGGTATCCTATACTCCGTGGACCAGCTGACTTTCTTCGATACGGGACTTGTCCCCGTTACCGCCTCTGATCTGGGGGCGGTGCTTGTTGCTCAGGGACAATGCCAGCTGCTCTTTGGGGACGCCGACACCACCCGGGGGAAGCGCCGCAAACCCACCCCGCAATCTGCCCGTCTGTCCGTGCTGCTGCACAGTGAATGGAGGGCCCGCCAACTGCGCGACCTCGCCCAATTTGTGGACTGTGCGGTGACGGTGGACACCCCAGCTGAGCGTAGCTGGCTGGTCCGCATGGAGGGTCCAGTACTGTTGCCCGTCGCCCAGGCGTGGACGAAAGGTGCCGTGAAGACTGTGCCGGCCCGCTGGACACTTTCCGACCGGGCACTGCAGATTTGGGCGACAGTGGCGGGAACGCTGGAAGAGAACGGGATGCGGTTCGGGTTGGACCCCCATATTGCCAGCCATGAACTCCTCCGCGAGCGAGCTGCAGCAGCGCTGGCGCAGTTGGGTGCAGCGGCCTCCTATGTCGGCCCCCGAGCAGGTGGGCCGGCCTTACGGGTCACCGGCCAACGTCGTCTGGGGAACATCATGACCATTCTGGGCGAGCCGCCCGAGGATGGTTCTTGGGACGCCTAGTGGCTCCCACTTGGCCGATGCTGAGCCGGCCGGGTGCCAATCCTGTTGCAATTTTTTGTGCGTATATATGAGGTGTAGTTTCAGACCCCCATTTTTTCGCCTATGCTAGCGAAACATAGGGGTAGGTGGATCTCCCGCCCCACTCATCTTGAGGAAAGGTCGCGATTTAGTGGCAGCACAAGCAGCAGGCAAGCACCATCTGGTGATTGTCGAATCGGCAACGAAGGCCAAGAAGATCCAGAATTATCTGGGTAAAGGCTATGTTGTGACCGCATCCATCGGTCATATCCGCGACCTCCCTTCCGGCGCCGCCGATGTTCCCGCCAAGTTCAAGAAAGAAAAGTGGGCCCGCACCGGCGTCAATGTTGACGACGACTTCACTCCCCTCTACGTCATTAATCCCGACCGTAAGGCCAAAGTTCGGGAATTGAAGGACCTGCTGAAGGACGCCGACGAACTCATCCTTGCCACCGACCCCGACCGGGAAGGCGAGGCCATCGCCTGGCACCTACTGGAAGTCCTCAAACCCAAGGTGCCGGTCAAACGCATGGTGTTCCATGAGATCACCCCGGAGGCCATCAACGAAGCGATCGACAACACCCGCGACCTCGACTTTGACCTTGTGGAAGCGCAGGAAGCGCGCCGCATCGTGGACCGCCTCTACGGCTACGAAGTGTCCCCTGTCCTGTGGCGCAAGGTAATGCCGCGCCTCTCCGCCGGACGTGTCCAGTCCGTCGCCACCCGCATGGTGGTGGAGCGGGAACGCGAGCGCATGGCCTTCATCTCCGCCGGATACTGGGATCTCACCGCCCAGCTGTCCGTCGCCGACCGTGCTAGCGACAATACTGCCCCCACTCTCTTCCCCGCCAAGCTGGTGGAGGTGAAAGGGCAGCGTATCGCCCAGGGCCGCGATTTTACTGACAAGGGCGAGCTGAAGTCCGGGAAGTCTACCCAGAATGTCATGGTGTTGGATGAGGCCGGAGCACATAGTCTGGCAGAAGCCCTGCAAGGGGGTGCTGCGGGCGGTGACGGCTCCGCGGCTGGCCAGCGTCTGGCCGTTACCAGTGTGGAAGAAAAGCCCTACACTCGCCGCCCCTACCCACCGTTCATGACGTCGACGCTGCAGCAGGATGCTGCCAATAAGCTGCATTTCTCCTCCGACCGCACCATGCGTATCGCGCAGCGCCTCTACGAAAACGGATACATCACCTACATGCGTACCGACTCCACCACGTTGTCTGTGGCCGGCTTGAATGCGGCCCGCCAACAGGTGCAGGAGTTCTTTGGGGAGAAGTATCTTTACCCCAGCCCCCGCCAGTACAACCGCAAGGTGAAGAACGCGCAGGAAGCCCACGAGGCTATCCGCCCCGCCGGCGACCACTTCGCCTCGCCAGACTCCCTGCGCGGCGTTTTGGATGCGGAAGAATTTAAGCTCTACCAGCTTATTTGGCAGCGCACATTGGCATCTCAGATGGCCGATGTGAAGGGCACTACCATGACGGTGCGTTTGGAAGGGGACGCCCCCACCCACCCGGTGACTCCGGTGGCCTTGACCGCCTCGGGACGCACCATTACGTTCCCCGGTTTCCTCAAGGTGTACGGCGCTGGCTACGGGGATGAGCAGGACGGCGAGTCTTCCTCCGGGAAGGACACCCATCTGCCGCGGCTTGCCGAGGGGGACACCGCAACGGTGAACTCGGCCACGCCGGAAGGCCACACTACTAACCCGCCCGCTCGCTTCACCGAAGCGAGCCTAGTGAAGGCGATGGAAGAGTTGGGCATTGGCCGCCCTTCCACCTACGCCAGCATTATCCGCACCATTAATGACCGTGGCTATGTGGTGAAGCGTGGCTCCGCCCTTGTTCCCAGCTGGGTAGCCTTCGCGGTGGTGGGCCTGATGGAGCGCGGCTTTGACCGCCTGGTGGACTACAACTACACCTCCGATATGGAAGACGAACTGGATGCCATCGCGGAGGGGCGGGAAAACCGCAGCCGCTGGCTGAGCGCCTTCTACTTCGGTGACGGGGAAGCCTCTCTACAGAAGTCAGTGCCTGGCAAGGGCGGCTTGAAAGGGCTCATTGAGCAGAATTTGGAATCCCTGGATGCGCGAGAAATCAACTCGCTGCACCTTTTTGATGATGCCAATGGAGTTCCCGTGTACGTGCGGGTGGGACGGTACGGACCCTACCTGGAACGGACCATTGACTCTGACACCGCCGCCCCGACGGTGGAGCGAGCCAACATCCCCGATGCCGTCACCCCAGATGAGCTGACCCGCGAAAAGGCGGAGGAACTGTTTGCGGTGCCCACCGATGGGCGCGAGCTGGGCCGCCACCCGGAGACAGGCCGTGAGATTGTCGCCAAGGACGGTCGCTATGGTCCCTACGTGCAGGAAGTACTGCCGGAGGAGGACCCGGGGAAGCCGAAGACGGCATCGCTTTTTAAATCGATGGATCTGAAGACCGTCACCTTGGAGCAGGCAGTGCAGCTGTTGAGTTTGCCGCGCCTGCTGGGGACGGATGCCGATGGCGAGGAGATCGTTGCCCTCAATGGCCGTTATGGCCCATATGTAAAGAAGGGTAAGGAATCTCGCAGCCTGGAGAAGGAGGAGGACCTTTTCACGGTCACCCTTGAAGACGCCCAGAAGCTGTTGGCGGCACCGAAGTTGCGGCGCGGCCAGAAAGCCGCAGCGGGACCGCTGCGGACACTGGGTGAAGACCCCGCCACCGGTAAACCGATTGAGGTAAAGACCGGCCGCTTCGGTCCCTATGTGACCGATGGCGAAGTGAATGCCTCACTTCGGAAGGCCGACAGTGTCGAGACGATGACGGCGGAGCGCGCCAGCGAGCTGCTTTCCGACCGGCGTGCGCGGTTGGCGGCTGGCGGAGGTAAGAAGCCAGTCCGCAAGACCGCAGCGAAGAAAACGACGGCAAAGAAAACCACCGCCAAAAAGACCACCGCGGCCAAGAAAACCACCGCGAAAGCAGCGGCTGCACAGGAGACGGCTACTGCGCAGGAGTAGCCTCTTCCTGCTGTAGTCGGCGCACCATCCAGGTGAGGACACTTGTCCGGATCACCAGGAACAGTGTCATTGCTGCCAACACATAGATCCCCATCGCCTGCGACGATTCCATCACTCGCGTGGCGATAAGGATGATGGCGATAATAACAGCCAGGGTCCAGTAGACGCCGGTACCGATGTGGAGGGAGCGCCGTTCCCGCTGCAGGCGAGGATCAAATTCCCGCTCCTGCAAGAGCACTCGCTCGGGGAAGTAGGTGGACAGGCTCCACACCAGGAGTGCGGCCGCGCCCGCTACTATCAGCAGCAAGAGAGCAATGAGGAGCGGCTGCGCCCACACCACATCATGGGGCGACACCGTCCGGTGAACGACGAGGAGTGGGATGGGGGACAGGGCGAAGAGCGCCAAACTCATCCCCAACGCCAGAGTTTTGCGTTGCCGGTAGGTGCGACGCCAGTCTTCTACCACCGCGCACACTGCCTCCGTGGTGAACCGGTGGGTGGTGGCCAGTGTGTCGAAACGGTAGAGCCGCTGGGTGCCCACCATGAGGAGTGTTACACCCGCAATAATCATGAGGGTGGTGAGGATGCTGCCTACCACCGTCGAGATGCGGACGCTCGCCCCGAGCCCCTGCACCAGTGAGACTCCGAGGAATTGCGGGATGGCCGCACTGCACAGAAGCGCGACGCCACTGGAGAAGAGTGGTTGGGTGTCACGGGCACGCTGCAGATACCCCTCGGCTTCTGCCACAGTGAGGGTAGTGGGAGAGTTAAAGGTCGGGTCGCTGGGCTGCATCATCGTTCCTTCCACTAGCGGAACTGGTGGGGAGCGCTAGTTTCCGCTAGTGGACTTATCATAACCAGCAACAATGCTGTTACGCGCATTTTCTCCGAGAGCTCACAGCAGCGTGAGTAAACCAGCTAGGCTAGACCCGTGAGTGTTTTCGATCGTCTAGCCGGCCAAGAGGATGTGGTGGCGCAGTTGCAGGCAGCCGCCGCAGCAGCCCGTCAGATGGTGGCCGATACTGTCGAAAACACATCTTCACCTGCAGAAAGTGGTTCTTCTGGGGATGGTGACGAGGTTGCCCGCGCGAAGATGACGCACGCCTGGCTCTTCACTGGCCCACCGGGATCGGGGCGCTCAATCGCCGCCCGCTGTTTTGCTGCAGCGTTGCAATGTGAGTCTGCACAAGGCCCAGGGTGTGGGGAGTGCGAGGTGTGCCGGGCGGTCATGGAGGACCGTCATCCCGATGTGACGGTGGTGCGGCCGGAGGGGTTGACGATTTCCGTCAAGGAGATTCGCGGCATTGTGGCCCGCGCCAGTACTTTCCCTGCGACTGGCCAATGGCAGGTTGTCATTATTGAGGATGCGGATCGGTTGACGGAGCAGGCCGGTAACGCCCTGCTGAAAGCGGTGGAGGAACCGCCGTCACATACGGTGTTTATTCTCTGTGCACCCTCGGACGATCCGCAGGACATTATGCTGACGCTGCGTTCTCGGACGCGCCACATTTATGTGCGTATGCCCAGCACTGAGGCGGTGGCGCAGTTGTTAGAGCGGGATGGGGCGAGTGGGGAGCAGGCTCGCTGGTCGGCGGCGGTGTCGGGTGCTCATATTGGGCGGGCACGGGCGTTGCTGAATTCGGAGGATGCGCGCGATCGGCGGCGTCGGGTGCTGGAGTTGGGGCAGGCCACCGCCCAGCCGGGGCGTGGCTACGACCTGGCTGTGCAGATGGTGCAGGATGCGCGGGCAGCAGCTGCTGCCGCCAATAAAGTGTTGTCGGAGGGGGAGACGGAGGAGCTGCGGACGGCCTTGGGTGCGGGTGGTACCGGGAAGGGGGCGGCGGGGGCGCTGCGCGGTTCGGCGGGGGCGTTGAAGGAGTTGGCGGATGCACAGAAGCGGCGTGAAACCCGTATGGTGCGGGATTCGGTGGATTTGTCGCTGACGGATTTGGCTACCTTCTACCGGGATGCGTTGGTGCAGGCGACGGGGGCGCGGGTGCAGCCGGTGCATGTGGATGCGCGGCGGGTGACGGCGTCGATGGGGCGGAAGTTTTCCCCGGAGGCGCTGCTGCGGTGTATTGATGCGGTGATGGCTGCGCGGGTGGAGATCGGCCAGAATGTGAAGCCGGAAGTGGCGGTGGGCGGTATGGTGGCGCGCATTAGCATGGCGTTGGCGGCTAGCCTGCGTTAGCCTGGGCTAGCTTCTGTTGGGGTCGGGTTTTTCTTTACCTGGGGTTCTCCGCTAAAGTTAACGTGCACTCTTTGGTGAGTGCAGGCCGCTTTAGCTCAGTCGGTAGAGCGATTCACTCGTAATGAATAGGTCAGGAGTTCGATTCTCCTAAGCGGCTCATCACACACAACTCGTCGCATCGCAGGTACGCAAAACGCGAGCAGATAACAGTCCCCGCCGGAACGCAGCGGGGACTTTCTGTATCTTGGCGGTTGTGCGTCTGGTGCCAGCCCCTGGCCAGGAGCCGGGTATGCCGGCAGCACGTAGGCTGGCAGGTGGTGCGCGGCTGCCAGCAGTGTGCAGGCTGTTCAGCTAGCAGATGAGGGTTGTGATGGGTGGTGGATAGCCCCCATGTAGACCGGCACATCCGTTGTCTCGTCGCGGACGACTAAGAGGAATGGGTGGTCGCAGACCAGCGGCGGGCGTGGCGTGCGAGCACCACCATGTGCACAGGCCAGCATCACCATCTCCACGGTGGCGGCAGCTTTGGTTTCTCGCTCGTCCACTTCCAGCAGCACCTGCTGGACACAGTCGCTGATCCCGCTAACCTCCGGGGACATGGCGCTGAAGTCGGCATTGTCAAAGAGGCTTCCCAAGCCCATTCGGGTGAGGGCAGTGCGGAGACTCTCGGAGGAACTGGTGCTCACCTTGGGCAGTTTTACTTCGAGTGGCAGGCGGGAAGATTCCAGCATCTCCTGGAGCAACCCCAGGAGAAGCCCGGGGGTGGCATCGAGGGGGCTGGTGCCGTCGGGGGGAACGATAATATCGCAGGTGAGGCCGCCGTCGTAGGGGAGGGTGGTGGCACGCCACCCTTCGTATTCGCCGTAGGGGAGGTTTCGGGAGGTATACATCATGCGGCAGGGCTGGCGTTCCCCACTCATGAGGAAGAACTCGTCATCTTCCGTATCCTCGACGCGGAACGGCTCCGCCCAAGGGGCAACGAGTGCGAGCGCCGACTGTAGCACCATATCGATGGTGGGGGTGACGGTGATGCCAGAGCGGGGGATGAGCCCCTTGGTGTTGCGGTAGACCCAGTTATCCAATTTTTCCTGGGCTTTTGCAGTGTTGGTGAAGTCCAGCCGATGCATGGTGCCACCCAGGGTAGCCATGGTGGCGGCGAATCCACGCTCAAAGGTGAGGTCACGGCGGGCGACTGCGCGGCAGGCGGTGGAGACCAGGCGGGAGCCTACCGCAAGGGTGTCGGCGATCTCCCGTAGCTGTGACTTTTCCGTCATTCCGAGGACTTCCAGGAGGTCCTGGAGGGTCTGTCCGGCGGCTCCGGCGGCGGCAGTCGCAAGTGCCAGCTGTAGGCAGGTGGGGGAGGTGAGGAAATTGCGGCTCTCCGCCACCCGGTCGGCAATTGAACCGGGTTCGTGGGCGATGGACTGCAGGGTGCTGAGCCCCAGGCGGTAGGCCTTGGGGGCGAGGGCAGTGCGCAGCGGACCATTGCAGGCGGGGAGGGCGTTTCGATTCACTCCTCTACCCTACGTCCTTCGCCTCAATTTGCAGGGAAGGCGCCTGCGCTGCTGAGTAGAATGAAAGGCATGAATACACAGTCTGGAGTGTTTGCCTTCGGGGCAACAGAACACCTCTTTCTCACTTTCGATTTGACTGCCGGGGCCGATGTCCAGGAGGCATTGCAGATTCTCGCCCAGGCGGGTAATCCCGCTACTACCGACATGGTGAACGTGGTGGTGGGTGTACGCCCGAGCCTGTGGGCGGAGGTTGCGGACGCTGCGGATGTACCGTCTGATGTTCATGACTACACGGAGACCAAGGGCGAAGGCGTTACCGCCATGCCCGCTGAGCAGCACGACTTTTGGATCTGGATTAGCGCTGCCGGTATGGATGCTTGCTGGGACTGGGCTAAGCAGACCATCATTGCCTTCGGTTCGAATGCGGAGCTGACCTCTGAGCATCGCGGCTGGGGCTACCACGGCAACCAGGATCTGACGGGGTTCGTGGATGGTACCGAGAACCCGGGCCGGCTGGAGGCACCCCAGCATGTGGCTATCCCGGAGGGGAAGCCGGGTGCTGGCGCCTCCATTCTTCTCTTCCAGCCCTACGAGCACACCAAGTTCAACTGGTACGAAACCAGCATTGAGGAGCAGGAAAAAGCTATTGGCCGTACCAAGCTCGAGAATATTGAGTTTGATGATGATGTGAAGCCGCTGTCTGCCCATGTCGCTCGCACCAATATCGATACCGATGAGGTGGAGGTGAAGGTGTGGCGCCGCAATGTGGCCTACGGCGATATGCGCCGCCACGGCACACTGTTTGTGGGCTTCACCAATGAGCAGTGGAAGCTGGAGGACATGCTGGACCGTATGGCTGGCGTTGACGGTGTGCACGACTCCATCATGAACTTTATGAAGGTCACTGGTTCCGCCTGGTTTGTTATCCCCAGTGTGGAGGGCCTGCTGAAGTTCCTCCCCGAGGACGATGACGAGGAGTAGTCGCGCACGTACTAGCGTTGCGCAGGCGCCGTCACCATCCTGACTGCAAACAACTGCCGCCCCGGACTGAAATCCGTGGGCGGCAGTTGGTTATGTGGGCAAATAATGGCGAGGGCGTACGAGGGCGGAGTATTAGCTCTGCATGACGCGTGCCACGAACGGGGTGGAGTCCTTGAGGGATCCGTTTACCGTCTGGCTGTGGTCATACTTGGGGTAGAGGTGGAATTCCACCGGTTCCCCACGCAGGTACATTTCCGTCACGAGGCTGATGGCGAAGGGTGCGGGGACGTCAACGTCCTTGAGGCCCTGGCCGACGAAGATTGGACGGTCGTAGCCGGAAGCCGGGGTTCCCATGTACTCCTGCAGAGCCTTATGGATGCCGGGGATGGAGAGCAGCGGCTTGGCGAAGAGGCTGCTCAGGGACACCTTCTGGTCGTCGAGTGCTTTGTGGAGGGAACCGTAGCAGAGGGTCTCGGACTGCTTGACCCACTTCAGGCCCTCCTTGTTGAGCACCTGGTTCACCTTCATGTCGGGGCGGGCATCCCGGAACCCGGCCAGTACGTAGAGGATGTAGCTGGTCATGCCTGCGCCCACGTCGAACGGCGGGAAGTGCGGGCCAGCAAACTGCAGCACATCTTCGATGTGGGCAGGGGTGCCGGTGGAGACGCCGCCGCGGTAATCCACGCCGGAGCCTTTACCGAATTCGGTAGCATAGCGGGCGGTGTTCATGGCCACGCCGCCACCCTGGGACTGGCCCACCACAACCCACTTCGGGGAGAACTTGGCGAGGGCGGAGCGCTGGGCGGCGATGACGGAGTCCACTACGTTATGTGCGGAGGTCTTGCCGTCTAGGTAGGCCATCAGGCCGGGAGTGCCGAGGCCGACATAGTCGGTGGCGACGACGGCGTAGCCCTGGTTCAGCCAGTGATCTAGGTACTTGACGTCGCGGAGGTAGCGGTCACCGGCGGAGGGGGTGCAGGCGTCACCGAGGCCCACGGTGCCGTGTGCCCACGCCACGATGCGGTAGCCGCCGGCTGGGGCAGGCTTCTTGGGGAGGAAGATGGCGCCGGTGGAGACGGCCATTTTGCCGTGGGAGTTCTGCGAGGTGTAGAGAATACGGCTGGCCTTCGCGGCGGCAGGGAGCCAGGCTCCCTTGTCGAGGGGGACTTCGCGGAGGAGGGTACCGTTCTTCTGGGGGATGGGTCCGCGGTAGTGGGAGACATCCATACCAGACCAGAGGGGGACGGGCTGTCCCGGCTTAATGGGGTCAGCTCCAGCGGCGCCCACACCACCAGCGAGGAGGGCGGCGGTTGTCACAAGGGCGGTTGCACTGGAAAATATACGGTTGCGAATGGACTTCTTCATAGTTACTAGACAATCACATAGCGCAGAAAAAATCCGACTTTAAACCACTCTGAACAGAGCTTTATAGGGAAAATGATCGATAACAAACTGGTCAAGTGTCAAAGAATTTAGGTTGCTAGCGGCTGCTGTGTTGGTAAATATTGGAGTAATCCCTGCTAGGCTTCGGTCTCGCTGGCAGCGAAAAGACTGACAAGCCCCTGTGGATTCCTTAGACTTGATGATGTAAGGACGAGCCTTGTGCTCGTAGCAAAGTCCTCCTTGTGAGGGTATACAAACGTACAAGTCCCTCCGGGGACTGATGAAAGGAATAGCTCATGGAGCTCGCATTCGGTTTCCTCGGTTGGATTATTTTCGGCGGCATTGCTGGCTGGCTCGCTTCTAAGGTCATGAAGACCGACGAGCAGATGGGTATCTGGGCCAACATTGGTGCTGGCGTTGCCGGTGGTCTTATCGGTGGTGCCATTCTCGGTTTCGTCCTCGGTGCGGACCACGCTGGCTTCTTCTGGAGCTTCGTCACTGCTTTTGTCGGCGCCTGCCTGGTGATCTGGGTCGTCAAGGCTGTGAAGGGCCGGAAGTAATCCACGCCCTGCGTCCCCCGACGCAACCCATACAGATACAGTGAATGCCCCCGCGGTTACGGGGGCATTCACTGTATCTGTATGGGCGTTGTGCGAGCAGAATGCTAGGGGGCGGTGTAGTCGGATTGGCCAGCGTCGCCGGCAAATCCGTTGTTTTCGCCCTTGTGGCTCTTACCGACCCACCCGTTGGGAACCTCCCACGGGGTGCTTGTGCAGTTAGCCGGCTGGTTGCGCAGTGCACGCAGAATAACCGGGCGCGCAATGGGATCCTCGATCATGCCCGAGTGCGTGATCTCGTGGTCCACGCGGCACACGTCCTGGATGACGACATTCTGCACGGTGGCACCAGGTCCGGATTTCATCATGCCGGTGGTATATGGGGTGGCGGTCTTGTCGTCCTTAGTCATCAGGCTGGCGTAGTGAACGCCGGGCATGGTGTCGGGAATAGACTTGGCATAGGCGATGGTGGGGGAGTCCCACAACTGGAATTCCGCCGGCGGAGATGCGAAGAAACCAATGGCTTCAGGAAGGATCGGGTACTTGTGGGGGCCAAATGCTCCTTTGCCGTCCATGTCGGTGCCCTTCAACGTGGGGGTGATGAGCACCGCATTGTTGACGTAGCGGTTGGCCTTGTACTTGTAGATCCACAGTTTGACGAGCAGACCGCCCTGGGAGTGGGCTGCAACATTCACCTTTTTGGCACCGGTCTTACGCATCACCATCTTGACGTAGGCGTCGATCTCTTTGAGGGAGGTGTCGACATCCTGGACGGCGTAGCGTTCGCGGTACTTTTCGAAGATGGCGTCCTCGTTGTAGCCGAAGTTTAGTGCCCACACGCACATGCCGTTCTGGCGTAGGTAGGGGGTTAGGTACTTCCACTTTTGGGCATTGGCCCACGTGCCGTGAATAAGAACGATAGGGTAGGGGTCTTTTTTGGTCAGAGTGCAGTGGGGGTCGCTAATTTCGGGGACGGTGTATCCCGGGCCAGGGAGGATAGCCGCCTGGGCCACCGGCGTGGTGGTGAGGCTAACACCGAGCACTGCAGTCAAGGCTGCAGACACGCATGCAACAGTCTTCTTCATAGCTCTCATTCTAGATTTACAGTGCCCACTGGGTGTCGGAACACGTCACCTTCTTATCCTGTAGTGCTCGCAGTACAAGCACTTGAACAGCCTGGTTCGTGGTGAGCTTGTTGTGGTCGAGCATCTCGCCGGGCTTGCAGACGTTTTCCACAGTGACATTGGTGACGGTGGCGCCGCGGACAGGCTTCAGGAAGGTTGCGTAGTAGGGGGTAGAGGTGGTGTCGTACTTGGTGGCCAGTGCGGTGTAGCGCACACCCGGCATGGTGTCAGGCAGCGAGTTGATGTACCGCACCATGGGGGAGCCAACTAGTTGCTGCATGGCGGCGCTGGAGAGGACGGCGGAGAGGCTGGTGGCGAGGGCGGGGTTGTCCCAGACGGGGAAAGTCGAAAGCCCCATCATGGTGGTGCCGTGGTTTGTGCCTGCGAGGGTGATGGAGTGCTGGGTGCGCAGGTTTCCGCGGAAATCATGCATCCACAGGTGGAAGACCAGGCCGGCTTGGGAGTGTCCCACGAGGTCAACTTTCTTAGCGCCGGTGAGCTTCAGGACCTGGTTGACATAGTTGTTGAGCTCAATGGCGGAAGAATAGATGTTGTTGGTGGCGAACTTGCCGTCCTTGGGGTTGTTGTAAAGGCTGGAGCGGGCGTCGAACCCATAGTTCATGGCGAACACGCAGTAGCCGTGCTTCTGCAGGTAGGGTGCGAGCACATTCCACTTTTGGGCGTTGGCCCAGGTACCGTGTACGAGCACGACGGGGTTGGGGTGTTCTTTGGTGAGTGTGCATCCGGGGGTGCGGATTTCCGGGATGGCACGGTAGGCGCTGGCATCGGGGATCTCGAGGTTGAGGGTGGTGTCGTAGGGCCAGGGTTTGCCGGTGGTGACGCCGGCTGCTTTGCGGGCCTGGGTGAGGGTGGTGTCGGGGCCGTACTGTCCTTGGTGGACGGGGACGGTGGGGGCGGTGCGGAGGAAGCTGTCATCGGTGCCGGGAGTGGCGGTGAGGGGGGCTGCCTGAGCGGCGGTGATAGTGCTGGTGAGGATGGCGCAGCTGGCGAGAAGGCTGGTTGCTGCACGAATTGTGGTGTTATGCATAAGGAGATCCTGGTGACACGACCCTGCTGCGCGGTCTGGAAGGGCCAATTGATACATGGGTAATCGTTGACGGGCGTAGTGAATCGGTCAAGGAGTATTGCCGAGAGTGGCAATTATGTGACGCGGGCGACAGTTGCTAGAGGGAGAGGATAGCGTTGCCCCTTGACGAAACGCACCAAAATGGTATCATTTTGATGTTAGGATATGCGTGCAGCCACAGGAGAAGTGATCGACATGAAGCGCACCCTCACCCCCATATCACCCAACGACGGCACCAACCCCGCATCCGCCACCCCACCACACGCAGAAGCCAACGTCGCCCTCGACGGCACCCCCGCAGCCACGTCAGCATCCGGAAAGTTCGGAGGCTTCGACATCGAAGAAAAACGCCTCCCCCACCTCACCGGCGGTCCCGCCGCCCTCATATTCCTTCTGATGATCGTGCTCTTTGCCGGCAGCATCGCAGTGATCGCAGCTACCGAAGACAGCGCCTCCCCCGCACTGACAGTAGTCGCCGTCATCGTCATGCTGCTCAGCATCATTGCCTGCACCGGATTCAGCATCATCCAGCCCGGACACACACTCGTCAGCCAATTCTTCGGCAAATACGTCGGCACTATCCGTGCCGACGGCTTCATCTTCACCTACCCCCTCACCACCCGAAAGAAACTCTCCGTCCGCGTCCGCAACTTCGAAACCAACGAACTGAAGATCAACGACGAAGACGGCAACCCCGTCACCACCGCCGCCATCGTCGTCTGGACCGTCGGCGACACCGCCCGCGCCAGCTTCGCCGTCAAAGACTACGAAGCCTTCATCGAAACCCAGGCCGAAGCAGCCCTCCGCCACGTCATCTCCACCCACCCCTACGACGAAGGCAACCGCACCAACGTCGTCAGCCTGCGCGGCTCCACCGATGACGTCAGCCAAGAACTCGCCGACGAAGTCGCTGCACGCGTCGCCTCCGCCGGCCTCACCATCATCGAAGCCCGCATTAGCTCCCTCGCCTACGCTCCCGAAATTGCCCAAGCCATGCTGCAACGCCAGCAAGCTGCCGCTGTCGTCGCCGCCCGCGAACGCATCGTCGAAGGCGCCGTCTCCATGGTGCAAGACGCCCTCCGACAGCTAGAAGAACACGACATCGTGGAACTTGACGACGAACGCCGTGCCGCCATGGTCTCCAACCTGCTCGTCGTCCTCTGCTCCGACAACCACGTATCCCCAGTAGTCAACACCGGAACTCTCTACAACTAACGGTCCTGGCCCCCACATCCCACCACTCGAAAGAACCACCGCCATGGTAAACCGACGCGTCTCCGACACCGCCCGCAAAACACTCTCCCTGCGGCTCACCCCCGAAGTGTATGAAGGAATCGCTCGCTGGGCTTCGGATGATCTCCGCTCTATCAACGCCCAAATAGAAATGCTGCTCCGCGATAGCCTTCAGGAAGCAGGTCGACTCCCCACAAAAAAAGACCGCGCCCGGAGTGACACTTTGGCTGCTTAGGCAGAGCCGACAACGATGGCACATGGGAGAGTCCAGATCAACGACCTGGACTCTCCCACTTATTTGGAATAAGAACACCGCTCTAAATGCCGTCATACAGAACAAGAGCGACTGTGCATATTTGAGCACTCCCACAGGCTGGGTACGGCGGGGCAGCGCGGAGTAAGCCGTCACCAGGGAGGGGGGTGGCGGTGATGGGGGCTACCTGTGCGACGGTGCTAGTGCTGGTTGAGCATGAGATGCTTTTCAGCTAGAAAAAATCTCTGTGGCCACAGTGCGATGTCTGTACGGAGGAACCTGTGATAAGAGGTGCGAGTCCGTAATAGTACGCGCGGGGGACTGTAACAGCCGGAGTAAGAATGTGCCCTGTAAAAGGAACACGAACGTAGACAGCGTTCGTTCCAGCGTTACACCATTTCTCGTAGAGAAGCTGATCATCGCTGGCTTGGGGGAGGATGCCGTCAACGGAACCATGTGTCAAAAACACAGGTACTGCGGGGTTCCCAGGGTAGTAGTAGCTGGACTGCTCTTTGGCAATCTGCAGTAGATTATGGAATGTTACAGACTTGTAGAAACCTGGCTTCAGCAGTAGCGGCATGGGGGATAGAGCGCCTACTATCGCACTTGCTGGTTGGCAGGCATCAGCATTAAGTGTCATCAGCTTCATGCCTTCGGGAGTGAGCCAATGCTTAATATTGGTGAGCTTATCGGGATATTCGCGGATAGCGCCGATAAGGAAGTTGATGGCAAGAGCAGCGTAGGGGGAGGGCAATTGAGAGAGTTTACCGTACACACCAAACTGTGCTGCCAGGCGGAGCAAATCGGGTGCACCTTCCTCAATGACAAACTGGTCGATGTATTTGGTGAGGTCAGGTGCATAGTAGGGTTGCTCAGCTGCCGTGTAACTTGTCACGAGGCCGCCGTGGCTGATACCTGCGACCACGAAGTGGGACTGCTGGAGATGAGGAAAGTGGTGAACGGCACGCATAGCGTCAAGAACGTAGTGGGAGGATCCGCGATTCATGGGATATGCGTGGTTAGGCCCTAGGACGTCTATCAAGAGAACGGGGCGTCCAGCATCCACGATGCCGAAAAGCATGCCTGTGCTGGACTGCCATGTCCGTTCATATTTGCCGTCGTGCAGCTCTGTTGTGGGGTCGCAATCGGCACCACTAGAGCTGGTGAACTGGACCCACGTGAAGACGGACGCGTTCTCTTTCATGCGCAAAGGAACGACAAGCGTCGCGGTCACTTCAACCGGGTAACCTCGGCTGTCAAGGGATTTCACCATGAACTGTGTGGCATGGCCAAAGCGAAATAAGACGTGGGCCACAACAGAGCTACGTGAGCGGATGATCTCCCCGGGGCGGTAGTTCTTTGCTCGAGAGTAGTGGGAACTGCGCCATTCATCGTTACCGCGGTGGGTAGCGAAGTATGGATCAGGGGTGAGCTGGGGGGTGTCTTTCTCGTGAACACGGAGTCTTACGGGGTCTAGCTGTCGGGCGAGGTGGGCGGCATCCTCATGGGTGAGGGTGGGGCCGCTTTCTCGTACGTCTAGAGGGTGCGGATCACTGTCAAACTGTTGTGCCTGTGCTGGAACACCAGACATTATCAGTGTGACAGCAAGCGTAACGCCGAGTACTCCTAGGGGGTTGTGTGTTTTCATGAGAGCCTTCTGCCTTACGTTGAGGGGAGAGCGCCTGTGACAGGCCACTGTGCAACTGAACGGTCGATGGTATAGCCGCATGCGCGATGACAGCCTAGATAACCGCGTTATTGATAACCGTGTTTACTAATGGACGGCTCGTGTCCGTGCGAGGACGGTAAAGCTCCAGCACTGCCTCGGAAATAAGTGGGCCAATAGAGACCGGTTGGGCAGAAATATGGTCTCTGGAGGGCACCATCGTCATAGAGACGTTTACACCGTGGTGGAGCCACTTGTAGTACTGATCCCAGACATCTTTCACGGGGACATCGACGTCGCCGTTACCGTGGTACAAGTAGAGGTGCTGGCCTGGAAATACGGTAGGCATTCCACTGATGTATTTCACTGACTCTTTGCGAAGATAACTATCCAGGACAGCATCATCCAGTAAGTTTCTGTCCACTATCTCGTTCATGGCCAACTGGTTGGCTTTAACATAGTCCACCATTTCACTGAGGCACATACTGTTGAAATCGTGGACGACTTCCCTACCATGGGGTGTCAAGTGCCTATACAGGTAATCATGGAGAGCAGGGTACTGCCGGGAGAGTCCGATTGCGACCGCCAAACCCATCCCAATCTGCTCGTTACCCTTCTGAACGAACGCTCCATTTTTATTCTTCCGGTATTTGGCGCTGATGCTAATCATGTCCATAGGGGTACCACCCATGAAAATGGCCTTAGTCCTTTTCAGCAAACTAGGTGCGTAGGTGGGCATGAGGGTTGCTGCTGCCGCTGATGCCATAGCACCGCCGGAAAAACCTTGCACAACAAAATCGGGGTCGTCGTATCCCATAGAAGGGGCATGTTGTAGGGCGCGCATAGCGTCGAGTATGAGCCTTCCGGAGGCAATATTGACTCCGTACGCCATATTGACTCCGAGCAAATCCGGGGTGAGGACACTGAGGCTACGGGCTTTTGGAGCTAAGTTGCTTGCTCCTTCGGCTGCTAGTAATCCTTCAATGACCTGTGGGCTCGTTGCGCCATCTCCCATCCAGAGTTTATATGTTTGGCTGGGTGTACAGCGCAGCGAGAGTCCGTTGATGTATTGTGCGTTGACCCAAATCTTATTTCCTGCAGCCAGGTATTTCGCTCCCTTGGCACGGTACGGCTGGGTGAGGAGTGCCGTGCCGATCACAGGTTTTCCGAGGGAATCTTCGGTGGTGAAAGCTATTTTGTAGGTGTCTTGCCACCACACGAAGGAGGGGTACTCGGCCACAAAGGGGTAGATGAGCTTCCAGTCAGCCTTTTCCACCGCTACCAGCCGGCCGGGAGGGGTGTTCCGCGGGTAGGGAGTGCGATAGATCGGATCGGTGATTGTCGCAGTAATCCCTGGGTTGTCCAGTGAGGGAGAGGATGAGCGACCATCGTTTGATGGCAGTGTTTGGGCACTAGCAGGAGGAGTGATTGCTGTAAAGCCGAGCAGCGCGGCACCACCGAGTACTAGGAGCGATTTTTTCATGGGAGTCAGCTTCTATTGCGCGAGGGATGAATAACGCATTAATAGGAACTTTAGTTCCCTAGCAGTGGTTTTTCAAAGTAAAAAATATTTATATTTTAAAAAAAATTTTATGTGCCTTTAGGGTGGTACGAGGTGTGGTGAAGGAGTATCGTCGCCTGTCCAACTGGAGAATTCAGCATGACATTACGGCCGATTCTGGTAGGGGTATGTCGTATTACGCTCGGTTACTGATGACATCGTGGAAGACACCTTGTTGATAACGAAAAGACACCCATAGGAAACCTACGGGTGCCTTTTGTGTTACCGATTGGTAATACTTTTTTAGGAGTGGATCAGGGCGATAAGGGGGAGCACGACAATGATGCCAACAATCTTGAGAACACGTCGGACGATCTTCCAGGCCTTGGCCTTATCGAACTCTTTCTTTTCCTTTTTTTCTTTTTCCATGCGGTTATTTTATCCAACAAATGTCTGGAGATGTGGATAGAAGGTGTGCGAAGTTGCCGTTATCCCTCTAACCGTATGGTGTATGAACTCTTTTTGCGGCAGTGACAGGGGTTAGCCCTGGTAGCGTTCCTTGGCTTCTTCCAGAATCTTCTCGGCAGCAGCCTTGTCGCCCCATCCGGTACCGGACACTTCCTTGTTGGGCTCCAGGTCCTTGTAGTGGACGAAGAAGTGCTCGATCTCGTTACGGAGATCCTGTGGCACGTCGTCGATGTCCTGGATGTGGTTCCAGCGCACATCGTCCAGCACGGCGATCAGCTTATCGTCGCCGCCGGCTTCGTCAGTCATGTTGAAGACGCCGACCACGCGGGCGGGCACAACACAGCCGGGGAACACGGGTTCGGGCAGAATGACGAGAACATCCAGCGGGTCGCCATCCTCACCCAGGGTGTGGTCAACGAAGCCATAGTCGGCCGGGTAGGCCATGGGGGTGAAGAGGTACCGGTCCAGGCATACGCGACCAGTCTCGTGGTCAACTTCGTACTTATTGCGGGAACCCTTGGGGATCTCAATGATGACGTCGAGGCTCATCAAGTAACCTACCTTTACAGCGGAAACTAACGGTTTCTTATAAGGATAGACCAGGCTCGCACCGAGCCGGCGATTCATGAAAGAATGAAGCAGCAATGACGCCCACTCACTTGGCAAAGGACCGTCTATGAAAGACCGTAAGCGTCTCACCATCGCCCTCTCCGTGTTGATGGTTATTCTGCTCGCGGTCGGTGGCGCGCTTGCCTTTTACGCCGTGCCACGGATGCGGGGTGTGAACGCCACCGACGCCTCCGCCTGGGTGAAAGGTGTTGCCCTGCCCCCCACCATGGAAGAACGCGACGACGTATTCCAGCCAGTATCCCAAGACGCCCCCATCCCCGACGCCGATATCCTCTCCGCTCGCCTGAACACGCTGCTTGGCGACCCCACCATGGCGAACCTCACCGGCTCGGTCCACGACGCCATGAGCGGGAAAACCCTGTGGGAACACCAGCCCAACAAAGCCCTGCAGTCGGCCAGTGTGATGAAGCTGCTCACCGCCCAGGCGGCCCTCCTGGTGCTGCCGGATGAGCAGCGGGTCAAAACGGAAACCCTCTTGCTCGGTAACGGCACCGTCGTGCTGCGCGGATACGGAGACGTCACCCTCTCCACTGCCGGCAAAGGCGAGGACAGCTTCTACCATGGTGCGGCACGCCTCTCGGAGTTAGCGAAGCGCACCAAAGCGGCCCTGAAGAAGCGTGGTATCACCGCCACCAAAGTGGTCGTTGATACCTCCCTCTACCGGGAATCCGCCATGGCTCAAGGCTGGAATTCCGCTGACATTGGCGGCGGGTTCATTGCCCCCATGTCTCCGGTGATGGTGGACGGTGCCCGACTCAACGCAGGCTGGGAAGATTCCCCTCGCGCAGAGAGCCCCGCCACCCAAGCGGGCAACGCCCTCGCCCACTACCTGGGAGTGGACACCGTTACCGTCACCAGTACCCGCACCAAGACCTCCACCGTGTTAGGCACGGTGTGGTCTGCGCCGCTCCTCACCCGCCTCCACGACGTCCTCATCCACTCCGACAATGTGCTGGCGGAGGCCATCGGCCGGGAAATCGCAGTGAAAGAAGGCCAGCCTGCCACCTTCCAGGGAGTCACCACCGCCATCCGGCACATCCTGGAGAAGAACGACATCAACACCTCCGGCCTCAAAATGTTCGACGCCTCGGGCCTGTCGCTGCGCAACCGAGTGTCTTCCCACACCCTCGTTGACGTGCTGCGACTGTCCGCAAAAAAGAGCCAAAGCCGGGCGCTGCTCGACGATCTGCCCGTCTCGGGTGGCTCCGGCACACTCTCCAATCGGTTCTATGACGGGTCCCTCGCACGCGGCTGGATCCGAGCCAAGACCGGCACGTTGAGTACCGCCAGCAGCCTGGCCGGCATCGCCGTCACCCAGAACGGCCGGGTACTGGTATTCGCGTTCATCATCAACGGGGAAGGTCCCTCGACCGCCCGCCCGGTCCTCGATGCCCTGGCCGCCACGCTCCAGGCTTGTGGGTGCCAGCCTAAGTAGCCCAGTAGCATGAGGGTATGCGCACACCCCACTCCCCGTTCCGCCACCGTTCCGCCACCGCAGGCCTCCTGGCAAGCCTGCTGCTGTGCGCCACCGCGGTAGCCTTTCCGGCTGACGCACAAGCCGCCCTCGCGCCCGCTGACAGCCTAGCGCCCACCGCAACTCTCCCAGTGGGCTCCCCGGAACCCGGACAAGCCGCCCTCCCCGCACAACCTGCTCCGGCCGGCCTCTGCGCCGTCACCATGCGGAAAGCCCTCACCTCGACCCTGCAGACCAGTGGCATCACCTCCTTCGGAGGTATGGTCTCCAGCAGCATCGAGCTGTGGCAGAGCGGCGCCAACCGCCCCCTCGCCCCCGCCTCCGTTACCAAACTCCTCACTGCATCCGCAGCCCTTCACGCCCTCAGCCCCAACCGGCGTCAAGAAACCGGCGTCTACCTCGCCATTGATGGCAGCCTGGTGGTACGTGGAACTGGCGACGTCACCCTCTCCCGGCGCGCCACCGGCCCAACCCTCTACCGCAACGCCGCCCGCCTCTCCGACCTAGCCCGGCAGGTCTCCGACAAAGTAAAGCTGCTGCCCATCAAACCCAAGCGGCTCATCGTCGACACCTCCTACTACACTGGCCCCACCATGGCCTACGGGTGGGACCGCTGGGATATTGGCGGTGGCAGCATCGCCCCCATGGCTCCCGCCATGCTGGACGGCGCGCGCATCTACGACACCGGCTGGTACAACTCCCGTACCGCCACCCCCTCCCTCCAACTGGGCGCCACTCTGGCCCAATACCTCAACGTCAGAGGCCTCACGGTAGAAGTAGCGGACAGTACCCCGCTGGCCCTCTTGCCCCTCGGCAAGGTCTATTCCGCCCCCCTCACCGACCGTGTGCACGACATGCTGCTGTACTCCGACAATGTGCTGGCAGAGTCAATCGGCCGGGAAGTGGCAAAAGCGAGAGCGAAACCCGCCAGCTTCCAGGGTGCAGCCTCCGCCGTCCTCGCCGCCGTGGCAGCCAACGGTATCCCCACCACCGGTGCAGTCCTGCACGACACCTCCGGTCTCTCCACCTACGACCGGCTGACCGCCAGTACTGTGGCTGAAACCCTGCGACCCCACACGCGTGTGGACAAAGCACAGGTAACGGACATCATCGCGGCCAACCTGCCAGTTGCAGGGCAGAGCGGTACCCTCCGCTACCGCTTCGGCGGGCAGAACGCCGCCGCCCGCGGCCACATCCGCGCCAAAACTGGCTCCCTCAACAACGTCAGCACCTTGGCAGGAATTGTCTACAGCGCCCGTACAAACACCCCCTACTACTTCGCCTTCCTCGTCAACAACACCGCCTACTGGCCCGCCACCAGCCTGGTCGATAACCTGGCCGCCGCTCTCTACCGCACAGGCTGCTAACCATGTCTAACTCCACCCACCCGCTACCCCACGCCGACACCTTCGGCGGCACTGGTGACCCCCACATGTGGGCAGTCACCACAGCTGTCCGCACATGGTGGGATGCCTACGGACGACCCGGTCGGATCTGCGTCGCACTTTCCGGTGGGGCGGATTCGCTCGCCCTCACCGCCGGGGCAATCCGCACAGGTGCACAGGTGACGGCACTCATCGTCGACCACCAGCTGCAGAAGGGGTCCACCCAGGTGGCCCACCACGCAGCCGACCAAGCCCGCCAACTCGGCTGCGCCGACGCCCTCGTCATCCCCATCATCGTCACCGATGAAGAAAGCGTAGGGATGGAAGCCGCCGCCCGTGAAGCCCGCTACGCCGCCCTCGACATGCTGCGCGCCGGACAGCCCGTACTGCTGGGACATACCCAGGATGACCAAGCAGAAACCCTACTTTTGGGCCTGCTCCGCGGCTCCGGCCCACGAGCCATCGCCGGCATGCTGCCCTGGGACGAACCGTGGGGACGCCCGCTGCTCAGTCTGCGCCGCACCGACACCCAGGCAGCCTGCGCCGAACACTCTATAGACGTGTGGGAGGACCCGCAGAACAGCGACCCCGCCTTCACCCGCGTGCGAGTGCGCCACGAACTGCTGCCGCTGCTGCGCGACATCAGAGGAGGGGACGTGGTACCTGGGCTAGCTCGCACCGCCCAGCTGGTGCGGGAGGACACGATACAGCTGGATGCACAGGCAGCTACCTTCCTCGACCGCCTCGCTGCAGAACAGCCCACGCCTGAATCAACCGGCCAGCCCCTGCCTGAATCCGGCAGCATTCGCATGCCTGAGCTCCCGCGTCTGCCCGTCACTGAGCTGTGTGACCTGCCCGACCCCACCCTCCGGCGGATACTCCGCCTCTGGCTACACCGAAGCGGACAAACCCAGGTGGGCTATTCGCACCTCACCGACATCGCCCGGCTTCTCACTGATTGGCATGGCCAAGGGCCCGTCACCCTCCCCGGAGGTGCCACCGTGCGACGCCACCACCAGCAGCTGAGCCTGCAAGTGCCCACCAGCGGAGGACACTGCTGCGAGCACCCTCACGCTCCGCACCCCATCGCACATTTTTAGGTGATTTGCCCCCCAAGAAACTATCCTCGAAGGAGAAGGACGCACCTCGTGCGGCCCGCCCACACCAACGGATCAGCCACGTCAGAGGACACCGATGAGTACTGTGCCGGAATCAGCAGCCTCCTATTATGCAGATGCGATCGAAGAGATTCTCATTGACGAAGAAACTCTCGCCCAGCGTGTGAAGGAGCTCGCCGAAGCAACAGCCGCCCGGCATGCCAACGACCCCGAAGACCTCATCCTCATCTGCGTCCTTAAAGGCGCCGTCATGTTCCTCACCGACTTCTCCCGCGCCCTCCCCATCCCCAGTCAGATGGAATTCATGGCCGTCTCCTCCTACGGAGCTGGCACCAGCTCCTCCGGCGTAGTGCGCATCCTCAAGGATCTTGAACGTGACATCACTGGCCGCGACGTCGTCATCGTCGAAGACATCCTTGACTCCGGTCTCACCCTCTCCTGGTTGATCCGCAATCTTTCCTCCCGTAACCCCCGCTCGCTTGAGGTCGTCACCCTCCTACGCAAGCCGGAAGCACGCCAAAGCATCAATGTGGAGTGCGCCGACGTGGGATTCGACATCGCCGACGAGTTCGTGGTGGGCTACGGCCTCGACTTCAATGAACAGTTCCGTTCCCTCCCCTTCGTCGCCAAGCTGAAGCCCGAAGTATTCCAGTAGCAGCTGGCTCCCCGCACCCCTTGCTTTCCTCCCCCAGACGTTCGCGAAGAGCGCTCTCGCCTGCATCGTTAGCGTCTAACCGGTAGTGTGTACGTAGACATAATAGAGAAGGGATGGGCCATTCCCCACGGCCCGCATGTGCATGGATCGTAAGAAGCTATTCCGCAACATCGGCATCATTGCCTTTATCGTGCTGCTGTTTGTCGGCCTGTCGTTCTTCGGAGCCAACAACTCCGTCGACTACCAGTCCGTCAACACCTCCGTTGCCCTCCAGCAAATCAAAGAGGGCAACGTACAAAAGGCGGTGCTGGAAGACCGTGAGCAGGTTCTCAAACTCACCCTCAAAAAGAAGGTGAAGGTCGAGCCCGCCGCTCCCCAGAAACAGAGCCTCTTCGCGCCCCCCAGCCAACCCGGCACCCCTACGGGAGATAAGAAGGCGAAGAAGGTCGAGGCAAAAGCCCTCACCGCGCAGTTCCCGGCTGCCTCCGCCGATGACATCTTCACCCTCCTGGAAAGCTCCAAGGTAGACGCCTTCACCACCGAGGTCCACCAGTCCAGCTGGTTCACCCAAGCCCTCATCTACCTAGGCCCCACTCTGCTCCTTATCCTCCTCATGGTGTGGTTCTTCGGGCGCATGCAGAAGAACGGCCCCATGGGCTTCGGTAAATCTACCGCCAGCGGCGTCAACAAAGACCGCCCCACCACCACGTTCAACGATGTGGCTGGCGAAGACGAAGCTGTGGAAGAACTCAACGAGATCAAAGACTTTCTCCAGCACCCGGACCGGTACGAGAAACTCGGTGCCAAGATCCCCCGCGGCGTGCTTCTCTACGGCCCGCCTGGCACCGGTAAAACCCTGCTGGCACGCGCCGTCGCAGGGGAAGCCGGCGTGCCCTTCTTCTCCATCTCCGGCTCCGACTTCGTCGAAATGTTTGCCGGTGTGGGAGCCTCCCGCGTCCGTGACCTCTTCGACCAAGCGAAGAAGAACAACCCCTGCATCATCTTCATTGACGAGATCGACGCAGTGGGCCGCCAGCGTGGCGCCGGCATTGGCGGTGGCCACGACGAACGCGAACAAACTCTCAACCAGCTTCTGGTCGAGATGGACGGCTTTGACGACCGCCAAGGCGTCATCCTTATCGCCGCCACCAACCGCGTCGACGTCCTCGACCCCGCCCTACTGCGCCCCGGCCGCTTCGACCGGCAGATCCCCGTCACCAACCCCGACCTTAAGGGGCGCCAAGCCATCCTTAAGGTGCACGCCAAAGGCAAGCCCTTCACCAAGGACTGCGACCTCGACGCATTGGCTAAGCGCACCGTCGGTTTCTCCGGCGCAGACCTGGCCAACGTCCTCAACGAGGCAGCACTGCTGACGGCCCGCCAAAACCAGAAAGCCATCACCCCCGATAACCTCGAAGAGGCCACCGACCGGGTGATCGGCGGCCCGCGCCGTACCGGCCGCATCATCTCCGAAAAGGAGAAGAAGGTGACGGCTTACCACGAGGCAGGCCACACCATCTGCGCCTGGGCAATGCCGCAAATGGACCCCGTCTACAAGGTCACCATCCTGCCGCGTGGCCGCACCGGCGGCTACTCCATGGTGGCTGGCGAGGATGACTCCGGCCTGCGCACCCGCACCCAACTGCTCAGCCAGATCGTTTTCGCTATGGGCGGCCGCACCGCCGAAGAGCTGGTGTTCGCAGAACCCACCACCGGAGCCTCCAACGACATTGAGCAGGCCACTAAGATCGCCCGTGCCATGGTGAGCGAATGGGGTATGAGCGCCAAACTCGGACCCGTCAAATATGGCGAAGAGGAAGGCGACCCGTTCCTGGGTCGTACCCTCGGCACCAAATCCACCTACTCGCACGAAGTCGCCCGCGACATCGACGAAGAAGTGCACCGCATCATTGATGCCTGCCACACTGAGGCCTGGGCTACCCTCTCGCAGTACCGGCACCTGCTGGACACACTGGCCTTCGCCCTCCTGGAGAAGGAAACCCTCCGCCGTCCTGAACTAGAGGAGATCCTGGGGAGTATCGATACCCGCCCGCGCATCACCGAGTTCGATGACTTCGGTGAGCGCACTCCGTCCAGCCTGCCACCGGTGAAGACCCCGGGCGAACTGGCTAAGGAGCGGGGAGAAGAGTGGCCCCCAAAGATGGAAAAACCCACCCTTCCGGAAATCAGCGAAGACGATATCGTCCACTACCCGAGTCCGGATAAGCCCGCCCAGCCGGGCCGCCCCAAGCCGGTATTCCGCCCGATCCCACACGGCCCCCGCTCCGGCAGCAAGCGTGGGGATGGTGTGGGGGACAACCAGGCCGGCAGTTCGGGCGGCTCCACCAGCGGCACCGGACAGAACAATGGCACCGGCAACGGGCGGGGTGACGGAAGCAGTGGCCGTAACGGCCTGGGTGGCCTCTTCGGCGGCTGGCGCCCCGGACAGCGCCGGCACTAGCCTCCGCCCGGGGTGCGTTAACCTCCACGGCGGCACTCGCCTCGACGCAGTGCCCAACTGACCCCTCACAGCACAAGAATCGACACCATCATGAGCTATGGAGAATACGACGCCGAGCGGGTAGAACACGCCATCCGCGAACTGCTCATCGGCATTGGCGAAGACCCCGACCGGGAAGGACTCCGCGACACCCCCAACCGGGTTGCCCGCGCCTACACCGAAATCTTCGGCGGCCTCCACTGTGAACCCGCAGACGTCCTCGCCACTTCCTTCGCCGAAGGCTACGACGAACTCGTCCTCGTCCGCGACATTCCGGTCTATAGCATGTGCGAGCACCACCTGCTGCCCTTCCACGGCGTCGCCCACATCGGCTACCTACCCAATAAGAAAACTGGCCGTATTACTGGGCTTTCCAAACTGGCCCGCCTGGTCGACCTCTACGCGAAACGCCCCCAAGTACAGGAGCGTCTTACCGGGCAGGTCGCCGATGCCATCATGGAGCGCCTGGATGCCCGCGGCGCCGTCGTTGTCATCGAATGCGAGCACTTGTGCATGGCAATGCGGGGGATCCGCAAACCCGGTTCTATCACTACCACCAGCGCGGTGCGGGGCAGCCTGCGCACCAACGCAACTTCTCGCGCCGAAGCGCTTGCCCTCATCCGTGACCCGCGTCGCTAATCGTCTCAAGGAGGAGTACCCCTATGCCCCACTCCACCACTCGCCTTACCCTCCCCACCTTGGGGGAGGGCAGTGACTTCGGTAGTACCCCCTGCCAGGTGATGGGTATCCTCAACATCACCCCGGATTCCTTCTCCGACGGTGGCCGCTGGAACACCCTGGACACTGCCCTCGCTCATGCCCGCGAGATGGTTGCCCAAGGCGCCCACATCATTGATATTGGTGGCGAATCCACCCGCCCCGGTGCCACCCGCGTTACCGCCGAAGAAGAGGCAGCCCGTGTCGTCCCCGTCGTCACCGCACTCCATGCGGAGGGAGTGACGGTCTCCGTCGACACCATGCGAGCCAGCGTTGCCGCCGCTGCAGTGGATGCGGGGGCCGATCTTATTAACGATGTTTCCGGTGGGGAGGCTGACCCGGATATGCGGCGCGTGATGGCCGACGCACATCTGCCCTACTGTGTGATGCACTGGCAGACCGACACCTTTGGCGATGCGGCCGGCGCCAGCTATAGCGACTCGGACATTATTGGCAAGGTTGTGGGCGATTTGCAGGTGCTGGTGGAGCGGGCGCTTGCCGTGGGGGTGGAGGAGCGCAATATTGTGCTCGATCCGGGGCTGGGGTTCGCCAAAACCCGCAATCAGGACTGGGAACTGTTGCGCGGCCTGCCTTACTTTGTCAACAGTGGTTTCCCGGTGCTGGTAGGGGCGAGCAGGAAACGGTTCCTGGGGGAGTTGTTGGCGCATGCCGACCCTCGCTATACCCCCGCCACCCCACCGGAACCCGTGGAGCGGGATCTGGCTACTGCGGTCGTTTCAGCGATCTGCGGCTACAACGGGGTGTGGTGTGTGCGAGTCCATGACGTCCCCAGTACTGTGCAGGCACTCGTGGTGCAACGGGCATGGCAGTTGGGCCACAATCCTTTTGGCAGGGAGCAGTAGACGATGGCAGGAATCGGTAGCTCTTTTTCAGAAACCGCTGAGGTGCTCGACTGCATTAGTCTGACGGGTCTCTCTGCGCACGGCTATCACGGTGTGGAAGATTTTGAAAAGAAAGCAGGGCAGCTGTTTTCCGTCGATGTCTCGTTTTGGCTCAATACCCGGCAGGCAGGAGCCACCGACAATCTCACCCACACCATCAACTATGCGGAGGTCGCTGCGGCCGTCCACCAGGAGGTGACGGGTCCCAGCCGCGATCTGGTGGAAACACTCGCCCAGCAGATCGCCCACCGTCTCCTCCACGACTACCCCCTGATGCAGCAAGTGGAGGTCACCGTGCATAAGCCGGAGGCGCCCATTCCGGTGCCCTTCCAGGACGTCACCGTCACCATCCGCCGTACTCGTGCCGATCTCAACCAGGAGCGCCCCCGCCGATGACCACTGCGCTGCTCTCCCTCGGCGCCAATATTGGCGACCCCCTCGCGCAACTACAGGATGCCGCCCGTAGCTTCGCATCGTGGGCCTACGCCCACGCCAGTATCTACCACACCGCCCCCTGGGGTGTTACCGACCAGCCAGAATTTCTCAACACTGCTTTGCTGGTACGCGACCCCACTGCCACCGCCGAGGATTGGCTCGCCCGCGCTCAGGCTGCCGAACACGCGGCTGGCCGTACCCGTGACCATCACTGGGGTCCTCGCACTCTCGATGTTGACATCATCGCCTGCTGGCAAGATGACGTCGCCAGCACCCCCATTGTTTCCACGGACCCACACCTGCTGCTCCCACATCCGCACGCCACCGAACGCAGTTTTGTGCTGGTGCCAGCGCTAGAAATGCTCTCCGCCCACCACCCAGATTTGCCTCTGACGAGAGAATTCCGGCGGGCTCTCGCCGCATTGTTGGCACGCGATCCGGCGGCGGCGACTAGCATTCAACGCGACGCCACCCTTCATCTCACCCCCGAAGGAGCGCTGTAATGGAGCACCACTCTCAGCCAGATTCCCCCCAGAAGGAAGCGGGGAAGCCGGACAACAAACTGCATCTCACCGCGGTCAGTTCCCTCCTCGTGTGGGCTGCCGTGGCCGCCTTCTGCGCCTGGCTGATGGTCTCCACCTTCTACTCCAACTTGGCAGACTTCACCGTTTGGGTCAGTATCCCCGTCATGCTCCTCGCTATTGTGGACGGCGCTCTGGCGATCTACATTCGCCGGGCCATTGATCGAAACCGGGTGGGCCAGGACCGCCACCAACTCCACCCGGTGCGGGCTGCCCGGGCATTTGTATTGGGACGGTCGTCTGCATTTGCCGGTGCGATCTTTTTCGGCGTGGGCGTCGGTTCCGGTATCTACGTGTGGCCGCGGGTCCATATTTTGGCGGCGGCGCAGGCAGATTCGCCCGGTGTCATCGTGTTCACAGTGGCAGGTTTCCTGCTGGCGGTAGCAGGGTTGGCGCTGGAGAGGGCCTGCCAGGTCCCACCAGATAAGATCGAAAAGGATGCGGCGGAAGCGCGCACCTAAGGACACTCCCGGGGGAGAGAAACTTCTTTGGTAATCCGCCGGCTAGGTACCGGCCATGCTCCAGTTCCTTTCCAAAAACCGGTATCCTCGACGGTATGAGTGCACCCATATCAGCAGACCCAGAAGAGCGTAACGGCGGCCGTGCGAACCGCCTCCCGCAAGCTCACAACACGTGGCCCACTGTGGCCCTCATCGTGTTGGTCGTTTTGGCTGCCTTCGCCACCATCGTCATGCTGGTGACGGACTCTAGCGTGTGGCTGCGGGTCGCCATCGGCGTTGCCCTGTGGGCAGCCGTGTTGGGTGCCTTTCTCATCATGTACTACCAGCGTCGCGCTAACCAGTTCACCTCCCGCAACGGTCTTCTCGCCGAGGACTATCAGCGGGCGCTACAGCGTGAACTGGACAAACACGATGAGCTGGAGAAGAAGCGTCGCGCAGAAAGTGAAGAGTCCGCGCGGGAAGAACTCGAGCAACTCCGTCAGGAACTCACGGCACTCCGCATCTCTCTGGCGCAGCTCTTCGGCCCCGACTTTGAAGACCAACTGGCCATTGGGGACGGCCAAGAGGGCTACTACTTCGACGGCTACTACGACTACCCGGACTACGGCTATGACGCCGACTTTGAATACGGGGACTACAACGACCGCGGGTACCGCGACGATGGGGTGACGGAAGCCGAGGTCGTTCACGATGCCCAGGTAGTGTCCGAAACGCGCGAAGCCGCCACCGACCCCGCCGCCAGCTCTGCCATGGTCCGCGAGCAGCAGCGGGATAGCCAGGCTGCCGCCGCAGCTGCCCGTGCTGCGGCGGAAGAACGCCGCGTTGAGCAACTCCGCCAGGAGGAAGAAGCCCGCATTGCGTCCGAAGCCCGCCGCGCAGAGGAAGCCCGTAAGGCGGAACAGGCCGAGGTTGCTCGCCGGGATGCGGAAGAACGGCGGCGGGAAGCCGAGCGGAAAGCCGCCGAGGAGCAGAAGGCCGCCGAGGCCCGCCGCGCAGAGGAAGCCCGCCTGGCAGCCGAGAAGCGTCGGGCGGAAGAGGCCCGTAAGGCCGAGGAAGCCCGCCAGGCTGCGGAACTGCGTCGCCGACAGGAAGAGGAGCGCCTCGCCGCTGCCCGCCAAGCCGAAGAGGCCAAGCAGGCGGCAGAACGTGCCGCCGTGGAAAAGGCGGCGGCCGCTCGTCGTGCCCAAGCTGCCGAGGCTGCCCGCCGGGCGGAGGAAGAGCAGCGTGCATTGGCTGCCCGCCAGGCGGAGGAAGAACGCCGTCAGGCCCTCTACCGGGAGCGTGCCGAGCAGGCCTTCCGGGCTAGTGGCACTGCCGCCTCATACCCCAGTGGTGGCTCCTCCCATGCTGCCGCTTCCTCCCATGCTGCGGCCAGCTCTCGGGATGCGAATACCAGCACTACCGAATACACCCCGCGCCGGGCGCGCCGGGCAGCCGAGGAATCCTCCTCAAATGCTGTCTTCCCCAGCTTCGGGCTGGGTGCTACTGGTGGCGCAGCTGCCGCTGCTGCCTCTACGGGCACCGGCTCCCACAGCTCCCACAGCAGTGACTCCCACACCCCCCGCCGGTTGGCCGGCAACGCCTCCTATACGCCTCCCACAACGCGTAGTAGCCATGCGGCGGAGAGTGGCGCAGCCTCCACTGGTCTCACGTCCAGCCGGGCTGCCTCTGGTCGCCGCGCTGCCGACGCCGCCACTCCAGCCGCTGCCGCCCCAGCAACTGAATCGGCTCAGCCCGCCCGCCGGAAGCGCGATGGGTGGCCGGACTTCTCCACCCAATTCGAAGCCCCGGAAGCTCCGGATATCGACTGGTCTGCTTTGACGGTGGATCCCTTCGCCGCGAAGCAAACCAGTGCCACCAGCAACACCGGCGCACAGAGTTCTGCCGGGCACACCTCCGCCGGGCAGGGGACGCGTACGTCCGGGCATTCCGCCCCCACTGCTGGCGGTGGCCGCCGTGCCACCGAAGAGCAGGGGTCGCACACCTCGGGCCTCAGCTTGGCAGATATTATGAAACGACTGGAGCAGAACAAGTAGATGCGCTCTAACCCCGGATACCACCCAGGCTCCGTCACCCGCCACACCAGCCCCGACACCATTGCCCAGGTGGCCCGGGCGCTCCACGCCACCAGCCGTCAGCTCATCCTCGTCCCCACCCGTGGAGGACTACACCGCGGGCATATCGGCATCATTGATACGGCTGCCCGCGTCCCCGGAAGCATCCTCGTCGTCACCTCCGTATGCTCGGACAACAGCCACTTGGGCCAGATCGAGCACGATGGAGAGGTGCTGCAGAATCTTCCTGGCTGCCCGGCACCCCTCTTCTTTGCTCCTGCCTGGGAAGCCCTCTTTCCACACGGCCTCCGCACTCTCGTCACCCCCCAGGATCCGACGGTGACAGTACCCGCCCCACCCGGGCTGGCGGAGTCCCTCACTGTGCACGCAGCGCTCCTCTCCTTGCTGCGGCCAGCTCGCATGTTTGTGGGGGAGCGGGACTTCTACCAGCTGGTCACCCTCCGCCATCTTGTCAAAGACCTCTCCCTCCCCACCGCCGTCACCGGTGTCAATACGCTGCGCGACAGCAACGGCATGGCGATCAGCCGCGAGAATAAAGACCCGCGGATGGCCCCGGCCCTGGCCCTCTCTGCCGCACTAGTGGCTGGCGCTCATGCGGTGCGGGAGGGGACAGCCGGCGTGCTGGCAGCGGCTGAAGCCGTGTTGGCGGCCGAACCTGGGTTGTCTCATCCGCAGGTGGCGCTCACGGACTACGATCTTGGCCCGGCTCCCGCCGAAGGGGACGCCCGGCTGCTGGTGTCTGCCTATCTGGCGGATGGTACCTTCTGTCATGACAATATTGGTCTCTTACTCGCCACTTCACAGGAGTAACGACTCACAGGAGTAACGACAATGACGACGCCTTCTCCCCGGCTGCTGAGCGGCACACTAGCAGCACTGTTGCTCGCCTCTGGTGTCCTTATCCCCTCTGCAGTGCCGTCTGCTACTGCAGTGGAGCATGAGCCGAATGGCTCAGTGAACGAACCCTACCCGAAAGTGCCCGTGGGGGTGCCGTTGGTGGGGAACCAGTACACCGCTCACCGCAGCTACCTCCGCCCCGGCTGCCGTTGGGATGTGTTCGGCCGTGGCCTGCAGCACTGCCAGGTGTATTCGCGGGCGATGAAACAGTCGATCCCGGTGGAGATTCTTCCCGCCAAGACGGCCGGTAACCCGCGCATCATCATGGCGTTGGATGGGCTGAATGACAATAACAAACACAATGGCTTTGTTTTCGCCGGCAATATGCAGGCCCGCTTGGTGAACTACGACGTCACCTTGGTTGCCCCGATCTCGGGGGATTATGCGGCGGGAACCTACTACACGGATTATGTGGCACCGATGGATAGCGGAAAGAACCTCCGCTGGGAGACCTTCCTGGTGCGAGAACTACCCGCCTACCTGGAGTGGAACTTCCAGGTTCCAAACCGGCGTAAGTCGACGGCACTGGTAGGGCTGTCGATGGGGTCGGTGGGAATTTTGAACCTTGCCCAGCGGTTCCCGCAGCGCTACACCGCGGTGAATGCCATGAGTGGCTTCTATACCTTGTCGCGGCCTTTGCGGGCGGGGGTGCTGGCGGTTGGCAGCCAGATGGTGGGCTACCAGCCGCGCCGCATGTGGGGTCCCTGGCCCACTGGCCAGTGGAGGGCGCACGACCCGTCTCTTAACATCACGAGGTACACCATGCCCGTGCGTGCGTCGTGCGGTAATGGCACGTCTCTGACGGGGGTGGAGCCACCACCTTTCGCAGTGGTCGCCGAGGTAGCCTCGCACGTGGATACAGAGGACTTCCAGAAGATGGTGGCGTTTGCGCCGAACCGGAAGAACTTCACTTTCCGTATTGCAAACAAAGGGGCCCACAACTGGGCGTTCTGGGAGGATGACCTGTACCACCACGGTGGTTTTACGTTCCTGCTGCGGAGTTTGGGGCTGCTCCGATAGTCGTCACTAACACTAAAAGCGGCCTGCCATCAGCAAGGGTGGGGCAGGCCGCCTTTAGTGTGGTGTTTGACGGTCTGAGCAGGTGCTCAGTTCTGTAGTGTTACAGGTTGCTCGGCGGGGTGCCGAGGTCTTCGGTAGCAGCCTCGAGCTTGGCGGCACGGGCCGCGTCACGCTTGGCATGGGAGTTAGCCAGAATGACCTTCTCCTTACGGTGCACCAGCGCCAACAGGACAATGGACAGCACTGCACAAACCACCAGGAACACGAAGGCGGCGTGCCAGCCGAGGTGCTGGGCGATGGCGCCAACACCGGTGGAGGCCATGGTAGCACCCAGCACGTAGCCGAAGAGGCCGGTGAAGCCTGCGGCGGTGCCGGCAATGTGAGTGGGGGAAAGATCCAGTGCCTGCAGACCAATCAGCATGACGGGGCCGTAGATGAGGCCGCCGGCGAGAGCCAGGGCGGTCCAGGAGACCCACATTGGGGTGTCGGTGGGGGGCAGCCAGTACAACAGGACAGCGAGGATAACGCCGGCCATGAAGACAATGCCAGTGATGGAGCGGTGACCCTTGAAGACGCGGTCGGAGACCCAACCACAGATCAGGGTGCCCACGATGCCAGCGATCTCGAAGATGGAGAAGCCGGCGATGCCTTCACCCACGGAGCCGCCGCGCACTTGCACGAGGTAGAGCGGCGCCCAGGAGACGATGCCGTAGCGGAGGGTGTAGACGAAAACGTTCGCTAGCGCCAGGAACACCATGGTGGGGTTGCGAAGGATGTGGCGGCGGATCGTTTGCCAGGTGGACTCGGAACGGTCAGCTTCGTCGATCTCCACCGGGGCGGGGTCGTTGTGGTACTCCTCAATGGAGGGGAGGCCCATTGACTGCGGGTTGTCGCGCACCAGGAAGAAGGTGATGATGGCGAGCACAAAGCAGATGACGGCGGGGAACCAGAAGGCGGATGCCCAGTTGTTATGACCGAAGTGGTCGAGGGCGAAGGCTACAAGCACACCGGAGAGGGCGCCACCAACGTTGTGGGCTACATTCCAAATTGCCATCTTTCCACCACGCTCGGAGGTGGAGAACCAGTGGACCATGACGCGGCCGGAAGGCGGCCAGCCCATGCCCTGGAAGATGCCGTTCACTGTCATGAGAATGGCGAAGATACTCACCGAGATGGTGGCACCAGCGGAGAGGCTGATGAGAACGTTGGTGAGGCCCGACAGGATGAGGCCGAGCGGCATGAAGTAGCGAGCGTTCGCGCGGTCACTGATGGTGGCGGCGAAGAACTTGGAAAGACCGTAGGCCACGAGGAGGCAGTTGGCGATAATGCCGATATCGGTCTTGGAGAGGCCATTCTCGTACAGAATGTTGGAGACGAGGCTGACGTTGTTGCGGATCAGATAGAAGGAGGCGTAGCCAATGAAGATACCGATGAACACTTGGAAGCGCAGGCGCGGGTAGAGTTTATCGATTTCTTCCTTGGGTAGCAGCTGCTTGGGCTGGGGTGCCCGCAGCCAGCGTGGGAGCCGGGACTTGGGCTCACCTTTCATTTCGGCTGCGGTGGAATCCACGGCAGCATTCTTATCACATTCGGAAGTAGTCACCCCTTATGTCTACCGTATGAGCACCATCTTTCTATAACCCTATTAACAGGAATTGCCTAAGCTTTTGTACAGGTTATACAGGCGGTAACCACCGCAGCATCTCCAGATTCGTCTAGCTGCAAAAAGGCACTATTCTAGAGAACGTGACTGATCTCAAGAAAACCTCGCAGGGCGCAACCGCCGCTGCTGCAGCCTCCTCCGCTTCCGATGACGACAAGTCCCCCGAACAAGTCCGCATCCGCAAGGACAAGCGGCTGCGTTTGTTGGAAGAGGCCGCCCAGGGTCATGAGGATCGCCACCCCTACCCAGTAGTGGTGCCGCGGACCCACACGCTGCGCGAGATCATCGACAATACTGACTATGACACCCTCGGTAATGGTGACGAGTCCACTGATATCGTCACGATCGCGGGTCGAGTGCTCTTTGTTCGCAATACTGGCAAGCTGTGCTTTGCCCGCCTGCAGGAAGGTGTCACGAACGACACCGCCGCCACCACTGCGCTGGGAGAGGCTGCCCAGTTGCAGGTGATGCTGTCACTGTCTGAGGTGGGGGAGGATGCACTGGCCGCGTGGAAGGCCGATGTGGACTTGGGCGATTTCGTCTATGTGACGGGTCGTGTCTGCCGCTCGAAACGTGGCGAGCTTTCTGTGATGGCCACTCATTGGGCGATGGCGTCGAAGGCACTGCGCCCGCTGCCGGTGGCGCACAAGGAGATGAGTGAGGACACCCGGATTCGTCACCGGTATACCGACCTCATCATGCGCGAAGAGGCCCGGAAGAACGCCATTGTGCGTATTAAGGTGGTGCGTGCGCTGCGGCACGCACTGGAGCGTCGCGGCTTCCTGGAGGTGGAGACTCCGATGCTGCAGACGCTGCATGGTGGTGCTGCCGCCCGCCCGTTCGTCACCCACTCCAATGCACTGGACATTGACCTTTACCTGCGTATTGCTCCGGAACTGTATCTGAAGCGCTGTATTGTGGGCGGTTTGGACCGGGTGTTTGAGATCAACCGTAACTTCCGTAATGAGGGCGTGGACTCCTCGCACAGTCCCGAGTTCGCCATGCTGGAGACCTACCAGGCCTACGGCACTTATGACGATGCCGCTGTGATGATGCGAGAAATGATCCAGGAGATTGCCCTGGAGGTGTTTGGCTCCACCACCGTCACCCTGGCAGATGGCAGTGAGTACGACTTTGGCGGCGACAGCTGGAAGACCATCGAGATGTACCCGTCTCTTAACGAGGCGCTGCACCGCAAATTCCCGGAGACGATCGGGCTGGAGGTGACGGTGGATACGTCCGTGGAGGAGCTGCAAGACATTGCCAGCGTCATCGGCCTAGAAGTACCCCAGGATGCTGGCTGGCTGCACGGCAAGCTGGTAGAAGAGATTTGGGAGAACCTTTGTGAGGACCAGCTGGAGGGCCCCATTTTTGTGCGGGACTTCCCGGTGGAAACCTCCCCGCTGACCCGCGACCACCGCTCCAAGCGGGGTGTGACGGAGAAGTGGGATCTCTACGTGCGCGGCTTCGAGCTGGCCACCGCCTACTCCGAGCTGGTGGACCCGGTGATTCAGCGGCAGCGTTTCGAGGATCAGGCGCGTTTGGCCGCCGCCGGTGACGACGAGGCCATGGTGCTCGATGAGGACTTCCTGGAGGCTATGGAGCAGGGTATGCCCCCGGCCTGTGGTACCGGTATGGGTATTGACCGCCTGCTGATGGCACTTACCGGCCTGGGTATCCGCGAGACGGTGCTCTATCCGATGGTGAAGCCCCAGCAGTCCAAGTAGACTCGGTAGCTTCCGCCAGCCATGCTCAGCCGTTTTACGGGCAGCTGTATTAGAGGGCACGTCCCAGGCGTTCCGCCGCCTGTACTGCTTCCATGACGCGGCCGGGTTTCACTGCGTCCGCGATGACATTCACTTCGGGAATGCGGTGGGCGCGCTGGAGATCCGTGAAGAGCTGGTGGTCTGCTGCCAAGCCGGAGGCGAAGACGATAAGGTCTCCCGGAAGTTCCTGAATCTCATTCTGCTCCTTGATTTTTGGTGCGAGTGGGTTCTCGATGTTAGCTGGCAGAATGGGATGCCATGTCTCATACGGATTGGGGACGGAGGGGTGCAGATTGCGCTCTACCCGCAGCCCGCGGGGCGTGATCTCCACAGCCTTGGTGCAGTTGAGCAGCGGTACACCTGCCCGGCCCAGATAGTGGATGAGCATGCCCCGGTTGGAGGTGACGGTGTGCCCCATAAAACGCGGCTCCATCTCGATCACCGTCACCTCTTTCGCATGTTCCATGCGTAGCCAGTAGGCCACTTCGCAGCCCACATCGCCGCCACCCACCACGATGACGCGCTGCACGCCCGCTAGTTCTTCGGGGTGGACGAGAAGATCGGTGGCCAGCATGGTGCGGTTGGTGTTCTGCCCGGGGATGGGCAGGGTTACGGGGTTACTACCGACAGCGACCACGACGGAGTCGGGCTGCTGGGCGAGTACCCACTCGCTGGTGGCAGTGGTGTTCATGAGTACGGTGAGGTTGTTGTCGCGTTCTGCCTCGGCGACTTTGCGACGCAGCCAGTCCAGGTAGAGCTGGATGTCGAACTTAATCGCGGGTTGGCAACCGGGCACAATTTGGCCACCCAGCTGGTCGGTTTTTTCTACCAGAGTGACGTGGTGGCCGCGTTTCGCAGCGGTGATAGCGGTGAGACAGCCGGCGGGGCCACCCCCAATCACGTACACGTTCTTGGGCTGTTCTGCGGGGATGGGGTCCTTTGGCATGTCGTATTCGAAGGCGGTGCGCGCGTTGACGGCACAGAGCGGGTGGCCACCTGCCACAAACTCGTGCACGCAGCCTTCTTGGCAGCCGATGCAGGGTCGGATGTCGTCGACGTCTCCCCGGTAGGCTTTGTTGGCCCATTCTTCGTCGGCCAGCAGCGGGCGGCCGAGCATCACCATGTCGGCGGAGCCGTCCCGCAGCACTTGTTCGGCGGTGTCGGGGTAGTTCAGTTTTCCGACTTCCACAATGGGGACGGGCATCCCCGCGTTGGAGAGTACGCCGTCGCGGGCGAAGGCCTCTTTAACGTAGCGGGAGACGGCGGCGAAGCAGGCGGGTGGCATGGCGTTCGGCATGTGGGCGAGCCACCAGTTGTCGTAGCAGCCCAGGTCCACGTCGAACATGTCGACGCCGGCTTTCACCAGGTTCTTCATGTAGTCGAGGGTTTGTTCCACGGTACGGCCGTTGACAAACTTTTTCATGTCCGTCTCGAACATGGTCTGCCCGTAGGTTTCGTTGAGGGCATGGGAGAGGTCGATGCGGTACATGATGGGGTACTTGGGCCCCACTCTGCGTCGAATTTCTTTGATGAGATCTAGCCCGAAGCGCTGTGGATCGCGGTATCGGCCGAGTTTGCGGCGGTTCCAGGCGCCGCTGGTGAGCTGGTCCAGCAGATAGCCTTCGTGGCCGTGGAGGTAGACGCCGTCCAGTCCACACTCTTGCGCGTTGGCGGCGGCCTGCCCGCCCAGTTTCACCATCTTTCTTATTTCGTGATTGGTGAGGCGACGGCAGGGGACGGTGCCCATGTAGAAGTTGGGGTTCCAGGAGGCGGAGACGGGCAGTTTGTGGTCATTGAGGAGGCATTGGGGGTTGCCGACGCGTCCGAGCCCTGCCGTCAGCTGAATGAACACTTTGGAGCCGTAGGCGTGGACTCCTTGGGCGAGGTCGCGCCACCCGGCGAAGTTGGTGCGGGAGTTGTCGATGCGGGGGAAGTAGGTGAGGTCTCCGGGTTCGATGAGAGAGGGGTCGACGCCGAAGGTGAAGGGGATGAGGCCGGTGGTGATGAGTCCCACTCCGCCTTTTGCGCGCTCAACGAGGTAGTCCACCATCTGTTCGTTGGGCCGGCCGGATTCATCGCACATGGTGATGTTGCCCATGGGGGCCATGACGATGCGATTTTTGATAAAAACGGAGTTCACCTGGATGGGGGTGAAGAGGTGGGTGTAGGGCCACAGGTCGCGTGTCATCTCTCCGGAGTAGGGCCATTTTCCGGGCAGGAACCAGTCGGCGAAACTATCGACGAGTTCTTGGATGAGAGGATCTTTGTGCAGTGCGGGCATGGCGCGCTCCTTGTGTCAGTACGTGCCTTTTACGCTAGTAGCGTAGGCGTCTCAATTCGTGGAATTGACAGGGTGGTATGCCGCAAAAACTAGGTATGATCAGGAATTTCTAAGGTGGTTTGTGACGCATTTCTCAGCCCCGTAGGCTGTGGAGTGAGCATTTAAAAAGCACCCTGATGCGGATGCAACAATTTAGCCTGCTCGCGCGTTCTATAGAATGAGAATGTAGAGACAAGTAGGGAGACCAATGTTCGAACGGTTTACGGATCGCGCTCGCCGCGTGGTTGTGCTGGCCCAAGAAGAGGCTCGCATGCTCAACCACAATTACATCGGAACTGAGCACATCCTGCTAGGACTTATCCATGAGGGCGAAGGCGTTGCCGCCAAGGCCCTTGAGGCCATGGACATCTCCCTCGAATCTGTGCGCGAGCAGGTCGAGGAGATCATCGGGCAGGGCACGCAAGCCCCTTCCGGCCATATTCCTTTCACCCCTCGCGCCAAGAAGGTTCTGGAGTATTCCCTCCGCGAGGCACTGCAGCTGGGCCACAATTACATCGGGACTGAGCACATCCTGCTCGGCCTCATCCGCGAGGGTGAGGGCGTCGCCGCCCAGGTGCTCACCAACCTCGGTGCGGATCTGCCGCGCGTGCGCCAGCAAGTCATTCAGCTGCTCAACGGCTACCAGGGAGGCTCTAGCTCCCCGGAGGGAACCCCGGAACCGGCAGCTGCCGCCGCAGTACCCTCCTCCTCCCCGTCCCGTGGCCGCGGAGGCACCCCCTCTACGTCCCTGGTGCTCGACCAGTTCGGCCGTAACCTCACGGCGGCTGCCCGCGAAGGCAAGCTTGACCCCGTCATTGGGCGTGAGAAGGAAATCGAACGCATCATGCAGGTGCTGTGCCGCCGCACCAAGAACAACCCCTGCCTTATTGGCGAGCCGGGTGTTGGTAAGACTGCCGTGGTGGAAGGTCTCGCACTGGCTATCGCCCACGACGACGTGCCAGACATCCTCGCCAACAAGCAGCTCTATAGCCTTGACCTCTCCAGCATGGTGGCGGGCTCCCGCTACCGTGGTGACTTCGAAGAGCGCATGAAGAAGGTGCTGAAGGAGATCACCCAGCGCGGTGACATCATCATCTTCATTGACGAAATCCACACCCTGGTGGGTGCGGGTGCCGCCGAGGGTTCCATTGATGCCGCCAACATTCTGAAGCCGCGCCTATCCCGTGGCGAGATTCAGTGCATTGGCGCCACCACCATGGACGAGTACCACAAGCACATCGAGAAGGACGCCGCCCTGGAGCGCCGCTTCCAGCCCATTCAGGTGCCAGAGCCGATTCAGGAAATGGCCATCGACATCCTCAAGGGCCTGCGCGACCGCTACGAGCAGCACCACAAGGTCACCATCACTGATGCTGCTATCACCAGTGCCGTGGACTTGTCCGCCCGCTACATCACCGACCGCTACCTGCCGGATAAGGCCATTGACCTCATCGACGAGGCCGGTGCCCGCCTACGTATTAAGCGCATGACCGCCCCGCCGGACCTACGTGAGTTCGACGACAAGATCGCCGAGGTGCGCGGCCGCAAAGAATCCGCCATCGACAACCAGGACTTCGAGAAGGCCGCCGCGCTGCGCGACGACGAGAAGAAGCTCATTGCCGAACGGAAGGTGCGAGAGCAGCAGTGGCGGGACGGTGAATCCGCCTCCGATGCGATCGTGGACGACGACAACATTGCCGAGGTGCTGGCCAACTGGACCGGTATCCCCGTCGCCAAACTCACCGAGTCCGAATCCAACCGTCTACTGCACATGGAAGATGAGCTGCACAAGCGCATCATTGGCCAGAATGAGGCAGTACAGGCCGTGTCCCGCGCCATCCGTCGCACTCGTGCCGGCCTGAAGGACCCGAAGCGTCCTGCCGGTACCTTCATCTTCGCCGGCCCCTCCGGTGTGGGTAAGACTGAGCTGTCGAAGGCGTTGGCCGAGTTCCTCTTTGGTGACGACGACGCCCTCATTACGGTGGATATGGGCGAATACCACGATGCCTATCAAGTGTCCCGCCTCTTCGGTTCCTCGCCCGGATACGTGGGCTACGAAGAGGGTGGCCAGCTCACCGAGAAGGTGCGCCGCAAGCCGTTCTCCGTGGTTCTCTTCGACGAGATCGAAAAGGCCCACCAGCGTATCTACGACTCCCTCATGCAGGTCCTCGACGAGGGCCGCATGACGGACGGACAGGGCCGCGAGGTGGACTTCCGCAACACCGTCATCATCTTCACCTCCAATATTGGTACCCAGGATATTTCCAAGCCGGTCGGCATGGGCTTCCAGGATTCCTCCAATGCGAACGAGGGCAATTACCAGCGGATGCAGAACAAGGTGCGCGAGGGCATGAAGAAGCACTTCCGCCCCGAGTTCCTCAACCGTATCGATGACGTCATCGTCTTCCGCCAGCTCACCGAGGACGAGATCCTGGAGATGGTCGACCTCATGTTGGGTAGCGTGCAGAAGCAGTTGCGCCACCAGGATCTCACCCTGGAGGTCACCGAGCTAGCCAAGCGCCTGCTGGCCAAGCGTGGTTTCGACCCGGTGCTGGGCGCCCGCCCGCTGCGCCGCACCATTCAGCGCTATGTGGAGGACGAACTGTCCGAGAAGATCATCTTCGGTGACTTCGCGCCGGGCGACACCATCCAGGTGGGCGTCGACGGCTGGGACGGCGAAGGCTCCCACGACAACGCCCTCTTCACCTTCACCGATGTGAAGCCGGAGGCGCCCCGCGATGTGGTGGATGCTGGTGATGGGGCCGCTGCTGGTGCCAATACCCCCGAGCCGGCGGCGGAGCCGGAGCAGATTGTGCCCCTCGCCTCCCATAATGATGAACCAACTTCCGCGGGCGGTGCTGCTGCCGCCGAATCGGAAGATGAGGAGTTCCTCAGCTGAGTGTAGGGACATACCAGTACGTGAAGAGGTCCCCGCTTCCCAAAGGAAGCGGGGACCTCTCGTCTGTTGGCTGGTGTCTGTCGGCCCTCGTGGGGCTAGTGTTTGTTGACCACAGTGTGTGCGCCCAATGTTGAGCCAGGTGGAGCCAGTGTGTTGCTGTCTTAACTAAGCGGTATGAACCCGCCAAGGTAGAACGGCACCACCCCGCGCGGCATTGTCCACGTTATGCGCGGGTCGAGGGCATGCACCACCTCGTAGAGCGCATACGGGTCGTAGGGCAGTGCGAAGTGGTCGGCGAAGTCCAGCGGGTATTTGCTCTGCAACGTGATATTCGTGACGTTCGGGGCTTTCGGCAGGTAACTGGACCACTGCGGCACCACCGCATCCTCGTAGAGGGTGGCGATGGAGGTGTAGTGCACCGCCGGGTGCGTGGGTGTGCCACTGCGCCACAGTTCTCTGACAAAGTCTGAGGTGGGCAGCATTTGGTTGAGGGCGGGGCCCCACTCTATACCGACGAACGTGGCGGCGGCGGAGGTGAACGTGCCCTTGTTGGCGGGGGCTAGGGCGACAAAGTTGTGGACGTATTTCCACCCACCTAGTTTGGTGAGGTACCAGTGTGGCATGAGGCCGCCCTGTGAGTGGCCAACTAGGTCTACCTGGCGGGCGCCGGTGAGAGCACGGACCTTGTCCACCTCGGCAGCAAGTTCTTTGGCAGAGTCGCGCATGTCTCCGATGCCGCCTGCAGTGGATTGCGCGCTCATCCGGCTGTAGTTGAAGGTGAAAACGTTGAATCCGGCATTACGGAGGAGAGGCGCCAGGGCAATCCAACTGGAGCTGGAGTTTTCGTAGGTGCCGTGCACAAGGATGATGGGTCGCGGGTGACGGGCGGCGAGGGCGGGGTCAAAGTAGTTGGCGCCGGCAGGTGTGGCGTTTTTGTCTTTCAGCCCAGCCTGCTGTGCTTTGAGCTTGTTCATCACTACCGGATGTGGTCCGTAAAAAGCTTTGGGCAGAATCTGCTTGGGGGTGGTTGTGGCAGTGGCTGTGCCTTGTTGGGGGAATGGGACGTAGCCGCCAATGTAGGGGAAGGAGACACCGCAGGGGACGGTGCCGTGGTAGCGGTGGTCGAGGGCACGGAGGACCGTATTGAGGGTGGTGGGGTCGAAGATATTGGCGTGGTGGTCTGTTAAGTCGGTGGAGCAGAGGTCTTGGACCACAATGTTTTTCACATTCTTGGCAGGAGGTAAGAACTGGGAGGTGTAGGGGGTGACGACATCGTCATAACGGGTGGTGATGACGGTGTAGTCCACACTTGGGTGGGTGAGCGGGCGCGAATGCAGCTTGCGGAGAAACGCAGAGCCCTTCATCTGGTCCTGCTGCGAAGGGGAAATGAGATCGCCGCCCAGAGCCGTCACCCGATCTGTCGCAGCCTGGTTCTTGAGAAGGCCGAAGGCGTCGGTGCCGCGCAGGGAGGGGGAGATGGCCACCATACGGTTGACCTTCTTATACCCGTCGAGGAAGTTCATGTAGAAGAAGGGCATCATGCCACCCTGCGAGTGACCCACAATATCGACCTTCGCGGCACGGGTTTTGGCAAGCACTAGTTCCACCCAGGCTTTTAGCTGCAGAGCGGAATTTTCGACCTTGTCCATGGCGCCGTCCCCATTACCGCCCGGGACAAGGCCATAGCTGGGGGCGAAGACACAATAGCCCGCGTTTTTGAGAAGTGGAGCGAGAGCATTCCAAGCGTACACGGGGCGATCGCTGGTGCCGTGGACGAGGATGACAGGGTTGGGGTGCTCTTTGCTGGGATGGCAATTCCAATCGTCAGCTCCCGGGGGTGCTGCGTTGGGATTGTGGACGCGCAGGGTTTTCGCATGCGAGGCCGACACGTCGATCTTCCGTGGTCCGCGGAAGGGGGCAGGCATACCCGCAACGTCATTGACATACCAGGGGGTGGTGGGGAGCACCTTGTAGACGGGGCTGGGGCCGGCCTGCGCGGTGCCCGCCAGGAGCCCGGTGGTGAGGGCGAGGGCGGTGGTGGCGGCGGCGGTGCTGCGGAGAACACGGCGCCTGGTGGCGCCGTGGTGGTTAACGATAGTCACAGGTGTTGTCCTCACAATTAGACGGAGGGGATGGCTTCATCCTACTCGGGGAGGGGAACGGGCAGTCGGGTAGAATGGGGCCAGCTGTTTCGTCATCAGATCTGCTGCCCTTGTCTTTTCTCCGGCACAGGTTGTCTATTCGGGAGGTTCACATGTTGGACGAGTCCATCCGCGATCGGGCTTTGGGCGCCGTGCTGGGAGCTGCGGTGGGTGACGCTCTGGGGGCCTCCTATGAATTCCTGTCTGCCGCAGAGATCGCTCACCAGGGCGAAATTGAGATGCGCGCCGGGGCAACGCACCTACAGCGGGACAAAGGCGAGTGGACGGACGATACCGCCATGAGCACTGTCATTTTGCAGGCGGCTGCTACCTACCATGAGCTGCTCTCCGCTACCGCGCTGGATAGTGTCGCCACAGGCTTCCAGGAGTGGGCGGAGAGTAATCCGCCGGCTATCGGTGCGCAGACGAAGCGGGTGTTGGGGGCGAGTGGCGCCCGCACTGCCGAGGCACTATTGCGGGATTCCAAGCATCTGCCGGGCACGCATAAAGGGGGCAATGGGTCGTTGATGCGGACCGCCCCGGTAGCACTCCCGTATCTGGGCGAGGGGAAAGGTGGCGAGGCCGTGGAGGCGGCGGGGGTGATCTCTGACTTGACCCACTACGATCTGCGCGCCCGCCAGGCCTGCCGAATGTGGACGAACGCCATTCGCCACGCCATTCTCGTGGGGACGGTACAGGGCGTACCGGCCTACCTGCAAAATTACGCTGATACCGAGGAGCAGCGTTTCTGGGTGAAGCAATTTCAGGCGGCAGAACAATCCGATGTATCCGCCCATGTGGAGACGAACGGCTGGGTTGTGGATGCACTGGTGTGCGCATGGCATGCCATTGCGACGACGCCGGGCAGGGGTGGCGAACACTTCCAGAAGGCTCTGCGGAAGGCGGTTGCCTTGGGCCATGACACGGATACGGTGGCGAGCATCGCCGGCGCCCTCTTGGGGGCATGCTGGGGCGCTTCCGCTATTCCTACGGAGTGGACAGCGTGCTTGCATGGCTATCCGGGGTGGACGGTCTCCGATCTGGGGCGTCTGGTTGATGAGATTCTCGCCGCCCAATAGTCTCGCTGCTGCACCGGGTGGACTAAGCCCCCACTACCGGCTCTACCAGTATTGTCCAGGGGAGAACGATGGTCTTCACCCGGTCGGGGTGAAGGCTCCTGCCCAGCCGGCAGTGGCACCTTCCACCGACGCCTATCCCCTTCTCCTCATCCATGGGCTGATGGGCCGCGCCCGCACCTGGCTCGACCATCTGGACTGGTTCGCTGCGGCAGCCAACCGTGCCGGTCTCGGGCAGGTCTATCTTTACGACCAGCCCTACCACACCGGTGGCCCCTACCCACCGGAGCTCCCCGCGGAGGCCGTCGTCGGGCAGCCCCGCATCTTCCTCGACACCCTCCCCGATGTCTCTACCCTCTTCTTTACCCAACAACTGGGGCGGGCAATCCGCGAGGTCCTCGCCCACAGCGGAGCCCGGCGGGTCGTCCTGGTCGGCCACTCCATGGGGAGCCTCCACGCTTGGTGTGCGGCAGCCCACTGGTCAGAGCTGGTGGCGGGGGTTGTAGTGGAGGATATGTCTCCAGATTTCCGCGGGCTGTCCACGGTGCTTTACGACGACTACTACAATTCGTGGCCGGTGACATTCGACGCGGATACCTTCGGGGAGATGTTCGGTGAGGTTGCGGGGCGTTATTTCCGGCGGAGTTTCGACCGCCACCTCTCGTCTAGCCATGCCTCCACTGTGTGGACTCTGCATGGCTACATGGAGGTGTACACCGCCATCGCCAACTACTGGGGAGACCACCCCACCTGGGCGGAGTGGAACGCCGTCGCCTGCCCCACGTTGCTCCTCAAAGCACAGGATGGGGTGACGCAAGACGGCACGATGGAACAGATGGAGCAGCGCAACAGCCCGGCACTTCCCTTGGTGTATGCCACCACTCCCGGGCATATTATTCACGATGTCGAACCGGCACTCTATCGCCGGCACGTGGGCGCGTTCTTACAGCAGCTAACTTAGCTCTCCCGCCAGACCATAGCGGCCCGCCGCGGAGCACTCCATCAGCCCATCCGTCAGCAGAGACTGCAGTGCCCGCTCGCGTTGAAGCGCATCCGGCCACACCACATCCAGCGCCGTTTTCTCCACCCCACCGGGCTGCTCCCGCACCACATCCAGCAACAGACCCCGCACCTGCCGGTCAGTGCCCGTAAATTTTTGTGGAGCAGGGCGTCGGCCATGCGTGTCGTCATCCCACACGGGCTTTCCGGCCGCCACCCAGGCACAGGCATCCGCCAGCACACACTCCGCGCAGCGGGGCGCCCGCGCGGTACACACCAGCGCCCCGAATTCCATCAGCGCGGCCGAGAACTGGGCTCCGGTGGTGGGGTCTTCCGGCAGCAGTGCCTCCACTTCTGCCAGGTCCGCTTTCTCGCGGGGTTTCCCTTGGTCTGGTTTGCCGTGCTCGACCCGGGCGACGACGCGCCGCACATTGGTGTCAACGACAGGCACATTATCGCCGTAAGCGAAACAGGCCACTGCGCGCGCGGTATATGAGCCCACCCCGGGAAGGGAGAGTAGTGTCTTTACGTCTCGCGGCACTGTGTCCTGATACTTGGCTGCCACCACTTGGGCGCATTCCCGGAGGCGGAGGGCACGACGCGGGTAGCCGAGTTTTCCCCATGCGCGGACGACCTCCGCAACAGGCTCTTTGCCCAGGTCACTGGGGTGGGGCCAGCGTTCCATCCAGTCCCGCCAAATGGGCTCAACGCGGGTCATGGGGGTTTGTTGGCTCATGACTTCCGAGACCAGCACTCCCCAGGCACTGGTGTGGGGATCCCGCCAGGGAAAGGGGCGGCGTGCTTCCGCGAACCAGCTGAGGATACGCTGGTGGGCGGCGGGGGTGGAGAGATAGCTGGTCGTCACGTGGTCAGTCTAAGACACGGGACGGCAATGAGCAGCCGGCACCCCCAATTTTGGTTATCGTGAAGGTGTGAGCATGGAACACCGCGATTACCGCGATCAACAAGGTCAGTTGCCGCCCGAGATTTACCGGCGTCGCCGTATAGTGGCGGTTGCTGTCATCGTTGTCGTGCTAGCTCTCATCGTGTGGGGTATCGTGGCAGCCGTCAACAAGGGGGGAAAGAAAAACTCGTCTACCGCTGGTTCTTCGACGGTGACGGTGTCCTCTACCGCAACGGTGACAGAGAAGCCCTCTAACGCCCCTGATTGTGCCGCGGGTGCCCTCAAGATTGAGGCCCAGGTGGGTCGTCCTAATGTGGCGCAGGGTAATAACCTGCCGCTCATTATGAAGATCACCAACACGTCTAAGAAGGCGTGTAAGGCTGAATTGGGTGCCGCCCACCAGCGTTACGAGGTCTACACCATGAAGGCGAACCGTCCGGTGTGGAAGTCGGAGATCTGCTACACTTCCGCCGAGAACCGCAAAGAGGTACTGGATCCGGGGGAGACCCGCCGCTTCACTGTGAATTGGGAGGGCACCCGCCAGAATGCCGACGGTAACTGCTCGGCGCAGGCTGCCCCGGCTGGTCCAGGTGCTTATAAGCTCTACACTTTGCTGAATGCACAGATGGGTGAGCCAGCTACCTTCAATGTGGTTCCCGCGGGCGAGGATGATACTGCGGTAGCGGAGAACGACGAGGACACCGCCACCACCCCGTCTACGTCTGCCACGACGAAGAAGAGTACGCAGAAGCGCACCACGCAGAAGTCTACCCGCGGCTCTCAGCCGGCCCACTAGCAAGCAGCCCTGCTCCGGGTAGCGACGTCACTCCTTTTCGTTTTCCGCTAGAAGTCTACCGATGTATTAAAAGCGCAGGTCAGGCACGTGGTAGAATGGGACGGTTGAAAGGGGAATACACCACATGGAATTTAACGTCGGAGACGTCGTCGTCTACCCCCACCACGGGGCAGCCCAAATCGTCGAAATCGAAACTCGCACTCTTAAGGGAGAGCCCACCGAGTACCTGGTACTTCATATCCAGCAATCCGATCTCGTCGTTCGCGTCCCGCGCAAGAACGTAGAAGAGGTTGGCGTTCGGGACGTCGTTGATGCGGATGGCCTAGAGCGGGTCTTCGAGGTGTTGCGTACCCCCCATGTGGAAGAGCCCACCAACTGGTCACGACGGTACAAGGCTAACCAGGAAAAGCTGGCCTCTGGTGACGTCAATAAGGTGGCTGAAGTGGTCCGTGACCTCTGGCGGCGCGAGCAGGATCGCGGGCTGTCCGCGGGCGAAAAACGCATGCTGTCGAAGGCCCGCCAAGTCCTGGTCGGTGAACTTGCACTAGCGGCAGGCTCGGAAGACGCCGATCGTGACGAACAGATCAACGCCATCCTGGCCGAGGGCGAGCGTGCCCGTCAGGCCGTTGCTGACGCCGAAAAGGAAGCAGCAGAGAAGAAGTAATAGGTAGGAGAATGACGGGTCTGGAATGTGTACCGATACCGGGCGCGTCGCTGGCTCCTCTGATCACATCCACTGCATAACTTGCACTGCATAACTTGATACCCCATTCCGCTACCGACTGTTCCTAAGGAGCCCCTCGTTTAGAGGAGAGTAAACTTTATGGTTGAATCTGCATCAAGCCGGAAAGATGGGAAGGTTGTCGCCATTGTTGCTGCCGCTGGCGCAGGACATCGGCTTGGCGCTGACCTTCCCAAAGCCTTCGTCCGCGTAGGCGACTACACCTTGCTGCAGCATACGCTGCGGCGTATAGACGCCAGTAGCGTCGTTGACGAAATCATCATCATGGCCGCCTTTGAGATGTGCGCTACCGCCCAAGAACAGGCACGCGAGCTGTCCCTATCCACTCCTGTGCGAGTTTTCCCCGGAGGCGTACTCCGCTCTGACTCCATCTATGAGGGCCTCAGATACGTTATGCGTGACGATGCCGAAGAGACCGTCGGGGTTGTCCTCATTCACGACGCCGCCCGCTGCTTCGCCCCCACCGAGCTGTTCACAGAGGTGGCAGAAAAGGTTCGTGCTCTCATGGCGGAGGACGCCGCCGCTGGTGTCATCCCCGTCTTACCCATGGTCGACACTGTGAAAATGGTGGATAGTGCAGACAACGTCCTGGGAACCCCGGACCGTACGCGCCTCCGCCGAGTGCAAACACCGCAGGGCTTCGACGCTAAACTCTTGTGGACAGTCCACCAGGCTGCCAAGAAGGAAGAGCTCACTACCACCGATGATGCCACCCTGTTGGAGAAGTACCAACTGGGGGTCACCACTGTGCCGGGGAGCGAAAAGGCCTTCAAAATCACCACTCCCACCGATCTACGCCTCGCCCAGCTGCTGCTAGAAGAGGATTGCGAAGGATAACTCTCTATGGAGAATGCGAACTGGCGCAACTTCTTTCCCCGTGTCGGAGTAGGCACCGACGCCCACCAAGTGGAACCGGGGCGAGCCTGCTGGATGGCCGGCTTGCACTTCCCCGACGATGATGGATGCGCCGGGCACTCGGACGCCGACGTAGTCGTCCATGCGCTCATCGACGCTCTTCTCTCCGCCGCCGGCATCGGGGATCTCGGCACCATCTTCGGTGTTGGGCGTCCCGAATACGACGATGTCACCGGGGAGCGGCTCCTCACCGAAACCCGTGAACTCCTCGCCGACAATGGCTGGGTGGTGCTCAACGCTACAGTTCAGATGGTGGGTAACCGCCCCAAGATGGGCCCACGCCGGCTGGAAGCAGAACAGGTGCTTACCGACATCCTCGGTGCTCCCGTCTCTGTCCTTGCCACCTCCACCGACAAGCTCGGCTTCGCCGGTCGTGGAGAAGGTGTGGGGGCCGTCGCCACCGCACTCGTGATGCCTAGCGAGTATGCCCAGGCGGTCTCCCACGTTATCGCCGACAATCTGGGAGTGGAGTTAGATGACGGCGTTGATGCCGCACTCGATGAGTAAGCTCACCCCACGGTAAACACCCCAGAAAGTGTCTTTACGCGGCGGATTCCTCTAAAATTAACCGCGTGACCTTGCGACTTTATGACACTGCTAGCCGAACCGTCCGAGATTTCGAGCCCATCACACCCGGGCACGTCTCCATCTACTTGTGTGGAGCGACGCCACAAACCTACCCGCACATTGGCCATGTGCGCTCTGGTGTAGCATTCGACATTCTCCGTCGCTGGTTCCTCGCAAAAGGCAACGACGTCGCCTTTGTTCGCAATATCACCGACATTGACGACAAGATCCTCACCAAGGCCGCCGAAAACGGCCGTCCGTGGTGGGAATGGGTGTCTACCTTTGAGCGCGAGTTCACCAAGGCCTACAACATGCTGGGTGTACTACCCCCCTCCGTCGAGCCGCGCGCTACTGGACACGTTACCCAAATGGTGGAGTACATCCAGCGCATTATTGACGAAGGCTACGCATACGCCGCTGACGGTAACGTCTACTTTGACCTTGCCAAGTGGTCCAGGGACCCGAAGGGCGACTACGGTTGTCTGTCCGGCCAGAAGATTGATGACATGGAAGAGGGCGACTCTGCCGGCACCGGCAAACGCTCCCATCTCGACTTTGCTCTCTGGAAGGCAGCCAAACCCGGCGAGCCTAGCTGGCCCACCCCGTGGGGGCCGGGACGTCCCGGCTGGCACATCGAGTGCTCCGTCATGTCCACCACCTACCTTGGCGCCGAATTCGACATTCACTGTGGTGGACTGGATCTACAGTTCCCCCACCACGAGAACGAGATCGCCCAAGCGCACGGTGCGGGCGACGGCTTCGCCCACTATTGGCTCCACAATGGGTGGGTCACCATGTCCGGGGAAAAGATGAGTAAGTCCCTCGGCAACACCCTCTCCATTCCCAACATGTTGGAGAAGGTGCGCCCGGTGGAACTGCGCTACTACTTGGGCTCCGCCAACTACCGCAGCATGCTTGAATACTCGGAGGAGGCGCTGCAGGAAGCCGCCGTCGGCTACCGCCGTATTGAAGCGTTCCTCCAGCGGGTAGTCAGTCGCACCGGCAGCGAACCCCAGATAACCACCTGGACTGCCGCATTCGAGCGGGCACTCGACGATGATCTTGGCGTGCCTGCCGCCCTCGCCGAAATCCACACCCAGGTGCGGGCCGGAAACGCCGCCCTGGAAGCTGGGGACCAGCAGCGTGCCCACGAGGTCGCTGGTACCGTCCGTGCTATGGCAGATGTGCTGGGTATTGACCCGTTGTCAGAGCAGTGGCGGGATAGCAGCACGTCCGCCAGCGCTCGCGCCATGGAGGCGTTGGATGTGCTGGTGGGCGCAGAACTTGACCGACGTGCCGCCGCCCGCGCAGAGAAGAATTGGGCGGTCGCCGATGAGGTGCGTGATCGCCTCAACGAGGCCGGCATTGTCATCACCGATACGGCAGCTGGGCCCGAATGGTCCCTGCAGGAGGAGAAGTAAATGGCAGGCAACTCTGGGCGCCGTGGCGCCGTCCGCCGCGCCGGCACTAAAAAAGGCCAGGTCAAGGGGTCTGGCGGGAAGGGGCGCCGAGCTCTGCAGGGCCGGGGTGCCACCCCCAAGGCACAGGATCGGCACTGGTACGCCGATAAGCAGCAACGGGTCGCCCGCAAGCGACAGGTCGGGCAGCGTCGCCGCAACGTCAATGTGCGAGACCTGCCGGAAATGGTGCTAGGCCGCAACCCGGTGTTGGAGTGCCTGCGGGCAGAAGTCCCTGCCACTGCCCTGTACATAGCACAGGGCACCAGCAACGATGATCGCCTCACTGAGGCCATCAACACCGCCAAGACGCTGGGTCTGCCCATTCAGGAAGTGTCTCGCAAGGAACTCGACCGCCTCTCCGAGAACGGCATGCACCAGGGCATTGCTCTGGAGATTCCGCCCTACGAGTATGCTGACCCCGCCGAGCTTATCGACATTGCCCGCGAGAAGGGGGAAGCACCGCTCATTGTGGTGCTCGACAACATCACTGACCCGCGTAACCTGGGCGCGGCTGTCCGTTCCACTGCTGCTTTCGGTGGGCACGGGGTGGTGATCCCGGAGCGCCGGAGTGCCTCCATGACGGCCGTGGCTTGGCGCACCTCCGCCGGTACCGCCGCCCGCCTACCCGTGGCACGTGCGACCAACCTCACCCGTACAGTGCAGGCCTTTGCCAAGGCAGGCTGCCAGATTGTGGGGCTGGATGCAGGTGGTGACGCGTCCCTGGACACCTACGATGGCACCGGTCCCGTGGTGGTGGTGGTTGGCTCCGAGGGGAAGGGGATTTCCCGCCTCGTGTCGGAGAACTGCGACTCCATTATGTCCATTCCGATGGCCAGTAATGTGGAGAGTTTGAATGCCTCCGTGGCCTGTGGTGTGGTGCTGTCGGAGTTTGCCAGGCAGCGGCGTCTACAAACCCCGACCAGCTAACCCAGACCACGGCCGCCGCGCAACGGTGGCGCTGCCGCTACGCTTTGTTCGGAATAGCTCGGCAAATGAGGTAGATGAGGAAGCTTAGGAAGGTCACAAAGACCGACATGGGCACACCCGGGGCGAGTGACAAGAGAATGCCGCCCACTGCCGAAATCTCGGCGAAAACTACCGACAGCAGCACCGCCATTCCGGGCCGCTTCGTTACCTGGAGAGCCGCTGCGCCTGGTGTTACCAGCAGGTTGAGCACCAGCAGGGCACCCACAATCTGCACCCCTTCTGCGGCGACCAACCCCACCAGCACCGCAAACACTCCGTTCACCAGCCGTACTGGTACGCCCCGGGATTCGGCCACATAGTCGTCCACAGACGAGAACAGCAGCGGCCGACCAATCACCAACAGCGTCACCACCACGACGACAGTCACCGCCACGAGAGTGGTCAGGTGACTCTCGGAGACACTCACAATTTGGCCGGTGAGCAGCGAGAACTGGCTTCCCGTTCGGCCAGGGTAGAGGTGAAGGAAGAGGACGGCCAGACCTAGCCCAAAGGACAGTACCACCCCAATGGTGCTATCGCGCTCATGCGCCTTCTTCCCCATAATGCCGAAAATCAAGGCGGCGATCACCGAGCCCACAATGGCACCCACCCCGACGGATGCACCAATGAGGAGTGCTGCCGCCGCGCCGGTTAGGGCCAGTTCGGAGGTGCCATGGACGGAGAAGGACATCTGCCGCATCACAATGAATGGGCCGATAAGTCCAGAGATGAGGCCCAACAGTACCGCTGCGATGAGGGCATGCTGGACGAAATCGTAGGCGAGGAGGTGACTCGTCACCGACCAGTTGACAAAGCCGGAAAAGAAGGTGCTCAACTCATTCATGGGTCGCCTCCTCGGTACCCACAACCACAATCTGGCCCGCCACGCGCGCCACAGTGATGGGGGAACGGTAGAGCGCGGTGAGCGTCTCCGACGTCATCACCTCGTCGACCGGGCCACTACGATGCCCGGCATCCGTCAAGTAGAGCACTCGATCCACATAGGGAAGGATCGGGTTGATTTCGTGGGTGACGAAGAGGACCGCTGTGTGGTGTTCGCGAGCCTGCCGCACGATCAGTTCGACTACCCGTTTCTGCTGGGTGAGGTCCAGGCTCAACAGTGGCTCGTCACACAGTAGTACTGACGGGTTGGAGACAAGTGCTTGGGCTGCCCGGATACGCTGCTGCTCGCCGCCGGACAGTGTACCCACTGCCCGGTCCGCGAACGCTTCTGCACCCACTTCGGCAATGGCCTGGTCCACGAGATCGCGGTTGCGGCGCCGCGCGAAGAGCCCTGCCCACCCCCACTTGTGGCCATCGATACCCATCTGAATGAGATCTCGACCCCGCATGGGTAGGTCGACATCCAAGGTTCGTTGCTGCGGAATGTATCCGACGGAGGGCAACCCTCGCCGTATCGGTTCGCCGTTGACGAAAGCGGCTCCGCGGGTGAGAGAGGTGAGACCCAGGATGGCGCGCAGGAGGGTAGTTTTTCCGGAGCCGTTGGGGCCTAAGATGGCAATGAATTCGCCGGGTTGGACCTCCAAGTCGAGGTTCGTCCAGAGGGTGCGGGTGTGCGCGTCGCCGGGGCCGGGGTGACGCAGTGGGACGTCAAGGCCGGCCCCGCGCAGAGTAAGGGCAGGGGGTTGGGTCATAGGGCAGTTGCAGGAGGAGTGGGGCGTAGGGTGGGCAGAGTGCTGGCGGGTGTTTACTTCACGTCAAGGGCAGTGGCGAGAGCTTCCGCATTGTCGAGCATCCAGGTGGTGTAGTCCTTCTTCTCGGGCAGTGTCTCGGTGAGGTCGACGACGGGGACACCGCTCTTTTCTGCCAGTTTCCGCATCTCCTGGGTGGTGGAGTTAGCGTTTTGCGTATTGAAGAGGAAGACGTCCGCCTTCTTTCCTGTGATGGCATCGCGCATTTCGGCTACCTGTAGGGCGGACACGTCAGCGCCTTCCTCGATGGCTTCGGCGAAGCCGTGGGGGGTGACGTCCAGCATGTCAGCCAGGTCCACAAGGTGGGTGGCGAGAGGTTCAGTCTGTAGGAAGCGAGCGTGGTTACGCTGCTTCTCGATCTTCTCCAGGACTGCCTTTACCTCGCCGATACGCTGGGCGAAGTGTTCTTCATTGTCCTGGTAGGTGGTCTGGTTGGCGGGGTCAAGTTCGCTCAGTTTTTGGGTGAGGTCGGATGCGACATCCTTGGCGACGTCCACGTCGTAGAACACGTGTTCGTTGGGGGCGCCAGGAACATGGTGGTGATGGTGTCCGGCGTGCTCGTCCCCATGAGAGTGTTCGTCGGCATGCTGCTCAACGTGGTCGGCCTCGTTCTCAATGAGCTCATTGTCGCGGTCCGGTTCGCCGTCGACTTTGATATCGCCTTCCAGGAAACTGTAGGCGTTGATGATCTTCTTCTGGTCCTGGTCGGCAAGGGCCTTGACGGCGAACTCGTCGTAGCCACCACCGTTCACGATGGCGATGTCAGCATCTTTTAAGGTGGCGATATCTGTGGGGCTTGCTTCGTAGGAGTGTGGGTCTGCGGAGGGGTCCTTGATGATGGAGTGGATGGTCGCATGTTCTCCGGCAATGGCCTGGGCGATGGAACCGTACACATTGGTGCTGGCAACAATACTGATGCCGTCGGGCTCTGTGGAAGAAGTACTATCGCAGGCGGTGAGACCACCCATGCCCACGGCGGTGGTGAGGGCGAGAAGGCCGGTGGTGAGGCGACGGCGGAAGCGGGGGAGATGACCGGGCATGTCGTTCCTTTCCAAGAAAGTCTGCACTTCAATGGTAGGTTCCGGAAACATCCCCCACTAATGCGTATCGGCTTATATCTGCTGTTTTGGGTGGCTTTACAGCGGAAAAACCGCCCGTTATCTGGCAACAATTGCGAGGTGGGGCAGGGTCGGTACCGTGTATGCCGACAATAATGAGGACATCTCAGCGTTGCGTATTGTGATGGAGCTCCCCGTCTCTGTGCTGTGAGTTACTCGCCTGTTGCCACTCCGTGGGAACAATCGCTTCGTGGTCGAAATCTGCTCCTAGAATCGATTAAGTCGAGGAATTATTTTAGGGATACTGTAACCATGCCGAAGTCCAAGTCGAAGCGTGCGACCCTCGCCTCTCTCGCTGAGGAATTGAACGTTTCTCGCACTACCGTCTCCAATGCCTACAACCGGCCCGACCAACTGTCGGAAGAACTCCGCATGCGTGTCCTTGAGACAGCTAAACGTCTGGGCTATCCGGGCCCAGATCCGGTTGCCCGATCGCTGCGTACCCGCAAAGCCGGAGCCATCGGTCTGCTCCTCACCGAGGAGCTTGCGTTTGCCGTACGGGACCCCGCCGCCGCCCAGTTCCTCTCCGGCCTTGCCGAAGCTTGTGGGGCACAGGAAAGCGGCCTCACCCTCATTCCTGCCTCCGAAGTAGGCGACCCCAGCCGTGCCGCCAATGTCGTCCATCAGGCGAGCGTCGACGGCTTCGTCATTTACTCGGTGGCAGAAGAAGACCCCTACCTGGAAGCTGTTGTTGCCCGCAATATGCCCATGGTGGTGGTGGATCAGCCGGCGGACCTGGAAGGCATCCCTACTGTCTCCATCGATGACTATGTCGCCATGAAAATGCTGGCGGACCATATCTTCGATCTCGGGCACAAACGGTTAGCGATCCTCAGTATTCGTCTTAACCCGGTACGCCACAATGGCACAGTGTCTGCAGAGGATGCTCGCGCTGCGCGAATGCATGTGCAGGCTTCCCGTATTAGCGCGGTGCTTGACTCTGCTGCCGAACATGGAATCGATGCGGACGATGTGGTGATCTTCGAAAGCTTCGAAAACAACTACGCCTCGGGTGGCCTTGCCGCAGCGGAAGTGCTGAAGGCACATCCGGAGATTACGGCGTTGCTGTGCACCTCTGATGTACTGGCAATGGGGGCCATGCAATACGCCCATAATGAGGGTATTTCCGTGCCCGCAGAGCTCACCATTACTGGCTTTGACGGTATTCCGGAGGCTATCGAGCGGAAGTTCACCACTGTTGTGCAGCCATCAGAGCGGAAGGGCCTGCGTGCGGGTGAACTGCTGTTCGCCAGTGAGCATGGACCGGTGGAATCAGAACGCCTGGAGTGTCGTTTCCAGGTTGGAGAAACGTCGGCTCCTCCACGTATCTAGTGAGTAGTGTCCTCACACCTAATGGCCTATATAGGCAGAAAATCCCGTAGCCAGAGGGCCGCGGGGTTTTCTTTGTTGTGTGAGTTTCTTTTTCTCTACCGTCCGGGGACGGTAGCAACGATGCGCTTCACAGTGCGGTTACGCACATTCTTGCGATGCTGCTTCCGGTCTTTCTTGGTGAAGTGCTCGTCGGCGAAGCGGTCGCGCTCCTCGCAGAGGTAGTCGATGGCCGCTGCGGCAATGAGCTCATTGTCCACCCGGTACTGTGCTGCTGTCTCGCCCTCACCCACTTTGACTGTGATGATCTCGGTGGTTGGGGAGGCGAGGCGGGCAGGCAGGCCAGTGAAGATGTGTTCGTCGGTGATGTCATCGCCCAGGTAGAGAACAGCGTCCGCGCCATTTTCCCAACGCTTCGTGATGGATTCCAGTGTCGCATCTTTTGTGGCGTTGATGACAGCGAATTCGGATACCATCTTGCCGTGAGTCAGGGTAACGCCGGGGATGGCTGCCAGTTGGTCTTCTAAGGCAGCAACCTGCTCGGCAGCTTTTGCAGGTTTGATAGCTGTGCGCGTATGGAGGGCTACAGCGTACTTCTTCTCCTCGACATGGGAGCCGTGGATGAGCTTGGATGCCTGCTTCACTTCCTCGGTGAGGCGTTTGAGGAGTTCTTCCTGTTCCTTGCTGAGATCGCTCTCTTCATCGGAGATTTCCGCACCGTGCGAACCTACCAGGGTGACTTCGCGACTTACCGGAGCCACCTTGCGGAGGCTGGCAAGGTCTCGACCACTGACAATGGCGGCCTTGGTGTGGGGAACATCTGCGAGAATTTCCAGGGCTTCCAGCACGCCCGGGATGGGGGTGGACTTCTTCGGGTTGCTCACCAGTGGGGCGAGAGTGCCGTCGAAGTCGGTGGCGACGAGCAGGTGTCGACGGGTGGCTGCCTGGTCGAGGGCGGTCATCAGCGGAATCGGAATGGATTGCTTGGCGTTGTTGAGGGCTTCTTCATCCCTTTGAGACTTCACGGTGTGGAAACCGGGGGCCCAGAAGGCGAGGATGATCGCGGTGACGATCTGGATGATGGCAAGCACGATAGCAGCCCACATTTGGCCATCGACAAAGGCGGTTTGCGCGTCGTTCACCAGTTTTCCAGCGAGCTGCTGCGTCATTGGGTTGTGGGAAAGCTGTTCGGCGACGGATTGGGCGCCGGCAAGACCGCCGGTGATGGCGTCGTGCGCTTTGGCGCCGCTACCCGGTTGCCCTGCCCCCATCTGTGCTGCCATGTTGAGCGAGTCACGCACCTTGTTGGCGATGCTCGTCACCTGGTCGCTGTAGAAGGTGGTGAGGAGTGAGCCGGTGAGGGCAATGCCGAGGGCGGCGCCGATCTCGCGGGCGGCGTCGTTGACGGCGGAGGCCACACCATACTTCTTCTCAGGGGTTTGCAGCATGATGGCGGTGGTGGCCGGCGCAGCGGTAAGGCCGAGGCCCGTCGCGAAGATGAGCATGTGGGCGGTGATGTACCAGTACCCGGTTTCACGCGTGACACCGATCATCATGAGAAGAGCAGCTGCCAGGATAAGGTGTCCGAAGACGAGTAGCCACTTTTGGCCGATCTTGCGGGTGGCCCAGATGGAGAGGAGGGCGAAGATGATGCAGGGCGGAACCAGCGGTGCCATGGAGAACGCAGATTTGATGGGGCTGTACCCCTGGACGAGCTGCATGAACTGGACCAGTAGGTAGAAGACGCCGAAGGTGGCGGCGAACTGCACGAGGAGGGATAGGGAGCCGGAGCCAAATCCGCGGTTGGCGAAGAGCCGGACGTCCAATAGTGGGTGGTCACACTTCAACTGCCAGGCGATGAAGCCACCGATGAAGGCGATGGCAGCAATGAAGCAGACGATAATGCCGGGGTGGCCCCAGCCTGCTGTCGGGGCTTCGATAAGTCCCAGTACCAGCAGCGCAATGCCGATGGCGGAGAGGACAGCGCCCAGCGGGTCAAAGCGTGGCGGGTTTTTTTCTCTGCTTTCTTCGATGGTGAAGGAGCAGATAGCCATGAGTGCGGCGAAGGCAGCGAGGGCGACGAAGATACCCTTCCATTCAAACTTCAGCAGGATGACGCCGGAGCTCACGAGGCCGAGGACGGCGCCGATGCCGGCGCTAGCACCCCAGATGGCGATGGCGAGGGGACGCCGGCGACTGGGTACGCGGGAGGCCAGGATGGAGAGGGTGGAGGGCATGACGAAGGCGGCGCCCAGGCCAGAGACGGCGCGGGCAGCGATAAGCGCGTTGGCGGTGTCCCACCAGATAGGGATAAGACAGCCGATGGTAAAGACGATGAGGCCGCCGATAAAGACGCCTTTGCGGCCGAATCGGTCGCCGATTGCACCTGCTGGCAGGAGGAGTCCGGCGAGGGCCAGAGTGTAGGCGTCGACAATCCAGGTGAGCTGAGATTGGCTGGCCTTGGCGTCCATGGCGATATCGGGGAGGACGGTATTGAGAGAGGCCATTGCGGCCATGACGAGGACGACACCAAAACATGACACAACGAAAAGCCAGATGTCATCACTAGTGAACTTATCGGGGTTCCCGATCCGGTAGAGCTCGCGGAGCTCCTCGCGGTTTTTAAACTGGAGCTTCTTCGCGACAGCCTTCTCGCGCTTCGCCTCGAGCGCGATAGCTTTTTCTGGAGTTTGAGATCGCTTCATAGTCGTTTTCTATCGGTGTTATAGTATGGATATTTTCCAGTCGCTTCCAGGTTAACGAAGTGCGTAAGACCTGGCCACGAATTGCTGTCTAGATCGCTGGACCAGGTAATTGTCCGGAAACTTTCATGGTCGCGGGGCACTCTGTGCCCGTCACGTAGGTAGCGTAGGTACCCCTTCCGTTGGGACCGAGTTCCACCCAGGTGCGCACGCAGGTGTTGGGGTGGTCGGCGCTAAACGTGGAGGATCCGGCAAGTACACCGCCCATGGCTGCTACGGGGTCCCCGAGGAGGGGGACGGCAGAGCCGGCTTGGGCAATCTTTTCACCAACCTGTTTTTCGTGTAGTTGCAGGGTTTGTTCGCGGGTCAAGCTAACCACGATGATGAAGGGCTTGATGGGGCCGGGGGGACTCATGATAGGCACGCCGAGCGGGGCGTATTTGCTGTCGAGGTTGGTTTGGGGCAGGACGCTGCCAGGTTGGATGGGAGCGGGGTAGGTAACAATGGGGGTAGTGGGAGTGTCTTTGGGAGGAGTGGTGGGACCGGCTGTCTGACTACTGTTGGGGGCGGTCCTGGGCGTGATGCTGGTGCTACTGGAGGGACTGGAGAGGGTGTCGTCTGAGGCGTTGGGAGTAGTGACAGGAGCGGCACCGTCACCGTACTGTCGGTTAGTAGTGGAGGTGACGGTGGAGGATTCCTGGGGGGTGGGGGAGTCGGTGGAGTCGTCGCAGCCACATCCACTCAGCAGGGTGGTGCCGACCAGGGCGGTGGCAACCAGTGCGGTGAGGGGTGCGTGGAAGTGTCGTTGGAGTCGGCCTCCAGAGGTGGGGTGCACGTGGGGGGCGGAGCTCAACGGCTTGCGGCGATTGTGAAACATGGGACTCCTGAGAATTGGTTGTTAGACCTAATGCTACTGGAGGGGGCGGGTCTCTATGCGCTGTCTGCCCGTTATTTAGCTCTTAAAAATGGGGTCCCGCAGGTGAACTGCAGGACCCCATGCTGAAAAGTTATTTAGACGACGTTGGTGAACGCTTTGGGAAGGAATTGCACACAACTGGTGCCATCCTCTCGGCTGACTGCCTTGCAGTCGTCTAGGCTGTGTCCCGTTCCCTCGACAACGCCGCGCAGAACACCGGCGTGAATCTCGGAGAGCAGGTTACAGCGGATTTTCTCCTCCAGTCCCAGTGGGCAGCTGCCCAGCGTCAGGGTGTTGGTGGAACTGTGCCAGGCCGCGTCGAAGCCCCAGTCTTGAGCGAGCCGCAGGAGCTCGAGGTAGAGCGGGCGTTCCGAGTTGAGGGTGGTTGCCAAGTAACGTCCCATCTCCTCTCCCATTCGGCGGGCCTCCACTTCGGGGATGGGGGAGGTCTCGTCGAGGTGATCGAGCAGCATCACGATAAGGGCGTTGGAGGTGCGACGATCCGGAGTGTCGGCGTCACCCGGAGGCGTCATGTAGGCAATTGCCGGCCGGCCACGCCCAGCATGCGGCACGGTTTTACGGATCAGCAGGCCTGCCTCAACCAGTGCGGCGAGGTGATCTCTGATGGTATTGAGATGAAGATGGAGTTCGTTGGCGATTTCCCGCGGTTGCAGCGGTGCATCTGCCTCTCGGATTGTGTCGAGAATCAGTTTGCGGCGCGGCGGGAGATCATTTTCAGCAGGGTTTGCAGGGTGGAAGGGGTATCCCGGACTCTGCACTGCGCCAAGCTTGGCCATTACCTATTCCTTTAATTGGGTATTCACTTTAGGCGTCGAGTTCTCTGGGAGAGCATCTAAGAACGAACGAGCCCACCGGTTAACATCGTGTGTGAGAACCTGGCGACGGAGCGCCCGCATACGGCGGCGACGATCTTCGTCGGGGTCCGTGAGCGCACTCATAATCGCATCTTTTACACCTTCGATGTCGTAAGGATTACACAAGTATGCGGATCGTAATTCACGAGCTGCACCCGCGAACTCGGATAGTACCAGAGCTCCGTTACCGTTGGTGGTAGCCGCTACATATTCTTTGCATACAAGATTCATGCCGTCTTTCAGCGGAGTCACGAGCATGACATCCGCACTGCGGTACAGTGCCAGCAGCTCTTCAAATCCAGCTGATTGATGCAGGTAAGATACCACGGGTTTGCCGACGGCACCGAACTCGCCGTTAATGCGAGCTACCTTCTCCTCCACTCGTGAGCGCAACTCCCGGTAGGCGTCTACGCGCTCGCGGCTGGGGGTGGCCATTTGCACGAAGACGAACTTGTCAGGATCAATCCGGCCTTCTTTGAGAAGTTGATGAATTGCTTCCAGCCGTACCTCAATGCCTTTGGTGTAGTCCAGGCGGTCTATACCCAACGCGAGTTTTTCGGGGTTGCCGAGGCTGCGACGCAGTTCCAGACCACGGCGGCGGATGGTCTGTTGGCGGGCAGCGGAGTTGAAACTGGGGGAGTCGATGGAAATAGGGAAAGCGCCGACACGGACGGAGCGGAGTCCGCCTTCACCATCGGGGACGGCTACTTCACCATAGTGGCCTGGAGTGTTGATTTGGCCGCGGGTGATGGCGTGCTTGCGGCGGACAAAGGTGAGCCGCTGGAAGTTGACGGCGTCGTGGGGTAGGTGGAAGCCCACCAGGTCCGCACCGAGTAGGCCGTCGATGATGTCGTCACGCCATGGCAGCTGGTCGAAGAGTTCTAGCGGTGGGAAGGGGATGTGGAGGAAGAAGCCGATGCGGACGTCGGGGCGGAGTTCCCGCAGCATTTGGGGAACTAGCTGCAGTTGGTAGTCGTTCACCCAGACCATGCCGTTGGGGGCGGCGACTTCGGCAGCTCGTTCGGCGAAGCGCCGGTTCACTTTCTGGTAGCTCTGCCACCAGTCTTCCCGGTAGGTCGGGGGGACGATGCAGTTGTGGTAGAGGGGCCACAGGGTGTCGTTGGAGAAGCCTTCGTAATATTTCTGGACTTCGTCGGTACTGAGCGCGAGGGGGACGACGGTGCTGCCGTTCTGTTCGAAGGGTTCGGGGGCTGCGTCGGGGACGCCTGGCCAGCCGATCCAGGCACCGTGGTTTTTGCGGAGGATGGGTTCGAGGGCGGTGACGAGTCCACCGGGGCTGCGCTTCCACTCTTGGGAGCCGTCCTCATTGGTGACGAGGTCGGTGGGGAGCCGGTTGGCAACGACGAGAAAGTCGGCACACTTTGTGGCGTCGACGCGCTTGACGTCAGCGACATCGACGGTGTTTTGGGAGCTTTCTACGGTTTCGTTCTGCTCGTTAGTGTCCGTCATAGTTACTCCTCTGAGTCGGACAGTCCCACTCCAAGCATGTTCATGAGTTCGAGGCTTTCCTCGGGGTTCGCCGCGTAGCCGGCGACGACGCGGCGAGCACGACGAGCTGTTTCCTCTTCCAGAGGGCCATAGCTGTCGTGGTTGGTACGCGTGATATCGCTAGTCTTCGGAGGCATAACACTTTCCTTAGATGAGTGTGTAATTAATTACATGGTAGGTGAGCGACTTGCTTTTTCCCAGCAGGTAGAAAGAGTTCGTGAAATTCCTGTCTCACGGGTTTTATCCATTAAGATGGGGAAAGCCTTGCTAGAGTGGCGCAATTGGTAGCGCACCCGACTTGTAATCGGAAGGTTGCGGGTTCAAGTCCCGTCTCTAGCTCCACAAATAATAACGCTGTGGGGCGCTCCTTCTCGTGGAGCGCCCCACAGTCGTGTGGCCACTGTGATGCTGTCTGGAGCGTGTCGGCTTAGGCGGCGGGTGTGCCGGGAGTGGTGTTGGTGACTTCCGCGGTGTCAGAGGCGGATCCGGTGGACGTCCCCGTCGTGGTGGGCTGCGGCGACTGTTGTACAAGGAGTTGCTTGCACTCGGAGAGATTTTCGATGCGCTCGCGGGTCTTCTTGTCGCCCATGCCGATGGCGGAGGTGGCTTTGGAGACAGCCTTGGAGTAGCGATCGTAGACGCTCTTCAGTGCGGCTGCCAGCTCATCCATTTCGGCCTGGGTGCGGATGGGGTGAGCCCGCAATTGTTTGGCACGCTCGGTAAAGACCTTGTCGCCTTCGCGCAGCACATCCACCAAATTCTGCAAATCCTTCTTCTGTTTTTCGGAACCGTTCATCATCACCGAGCTGGCACTGAGTTGCAGGGCAGCGTCACGGAAGTCGGCTGCTTGCCGTTCTAGGGTGGAGCGCAGCCGGTCGAGATACTTCTCGGTGCTTTCCCCTTTTTGAATGCTGATGGCGTCGGCGTCCGCCACGATGGTGTTGTGGGCAGGGCAGAAGCTGGTCCAGAATCCGAGGATGGAGTTGGACGGCAGAGCCTCGGGGGTCTCCCGGCTGCCTGGACGGTTATCGACGAAGGTGGTGATCGCCAGGATGAGGATGATGACGAGTCCGAAGGAGAGACCAGCGAAGATCTTCTTGCGCCGGGCGGAGCGATATTCGGAAGATTCTTCCTTCGGTGCCGCGTCTTGTGCCGGGGCAGGGGAGGGGACAGCGGGCCGTTCGGTGGGCGTGTCCTGCTGCGGGCCGTTCGGCTGGACGGGGGGCTGTGCTGGAGTTGTCATGATTCCTCGGTGATCGTGGGTACACAGTAGTGGGGGATGATGGTGTCCGCTGTCCTTAGCTTAGAGGAAAGGACAGCATTCGGACAGCGCACGGATTCGCTTAGTGGCGGCAGGTGAGCCTGTCCCCAGGCGGGTGAGCCCCACCGTCAATTGATCACCATAAATAAGATAAATGTTTTTTAGTTGGTGAGTTGATACGTAGAGGTCAGGCATGCGATGGGCCTGTTGGGCGCTGGGGATAGGGGCGGCGGAGATAGCTTGGATGGCTTGGCGGTGGGCTTCCAGAATCTCCTCGCGACCATGTCGTTGGTGCAGAGTGGGGTGTTGGAAGGGGAGTGCTTCCAGGGCATTTTCCGCGTTCCGAAGTTGTGTTTGGTTCTGCTGGTAGATGGTGACGAGGGCTTCATTATCAAGGTCGACGATGGCGGCACCGCGAGCGGGGCGTTGGGCGACGGCATTGTCGATTACGCGTTGGTAGCCGCGGCAACTGGTGGCCCACCACTGGTAGAGCTCTGCATCGCTGAGGCCGTCCCCATCCATGGTGACAACTACCCCCGCGCCGATGATGAGCGCGACGAGAGAAACGCCCAGGAAGATGCGCCGGCAGGGCCGCCGCCACCGCGAGGAGCGGGTGCCGTTGCGCCGGGCTCGGCACCCGCTATCTGGGAGGGAAGGTGGAGTGTTGCTGCGGGACACGTTTTTAGCCTAGGCCTTGTGTGTGGTGGAGCAAAGGAGAGAAATAAAGGGGGGGCAGCTCTCGGGTGAGAGCTGCCCCCTGTGGAGGTTGTGTCAGCGCGGGTGACCTGCTACTTCAGGATGGCGCGCGGGCCGTAGACTCGCGGTGGGTTGACGCAAGAGCGAAGGCCTTCGGATAGCGGGCAGAAGCGCAGCGGTGACTTTAGCTGGTAGTTCTGAGGAACACCACCATTCTTGGTGATCTGGCGGAAGGCGGCCGGGCCGTCGGTGGGCTTGCGCTTGAGGGCGGGGTCCTTCAGCACGTCGACGGTGTAGAGGCCGAAGCGGGAGTCATACTGGCCCCACTCGTAGTTGTCGGTGATGGACCAGTAGTTGTAGCCGACTACGGGGTAGCCGTCAGCAACTGCACGCTGGATCCAAAAGACGGTGTCGTTTAGCCAGTCGCCCTTGGTAAAGCCGTCGGGGCGGTGTCCGTTGTAGCTGGGGATACCGTTTTCCACGATGTAGACCGGTTTGTCGGGGAAGGCTTCGGAGAAGTGCTGGATGGCGAAGTAGATGCCTTCCGGTTGAGGATCGATCTTGTCGAATTGGGAGGTAGCACCGTAGATGGCGGAGAGGTTCGAGAGTGCGACGGTGTAGTAGTAATCGATACCGACGAAGTCGAGTTCCTTTCCCACTGGCTTGAAGAAGAATTGGTCTGCAGCGGAGGTGACGAAGGGCAGGTAGGCTTCGTTGGAGCCGATGCGGGCGCGTTTGTCGTACTTCTTGATGGTGTTGTACGCGATCTTGTGGGCTGCCTGCACGTTCTTCATGAAGGGGGCCATGTCGGCACGGGTGATGTTACCAATCTCCACTTCGTGGCCGAAGAACACGAGCGGTTCATTGAAGGTGATCCACATGGTGCCGTTGCCGGAGTAGCGTTTGGCGAGGAAGTTCACGAAGCGCTGGTAATCCTGCAGGGTTGTCTTGTTCATAAAGCCGCCCTGGTCCTGTACCCAGCCGGGATACACATAGTGCACGGTGGTGATCATCGGAGTCATGCCGTGCTTGCGCATGGTCTTGATGACATCGTCGTAGTAGTGGATCTCTTTCCAGTTCCACTGACCCTTCTTCGGCTCGATACGCGACCATTCCATGGAGATACGGAAGGTGTTGAGTCCCATCCAAGCGGCGTTGCCGAGGTCTTCCTTGTAGCGATGGCGGAAGTCCGTGGCGTTCTTCACCGGGTTGACCTTCGTGGGGTCTTTCTTGGATTCGCGGTTGATGTAGCGCAGCCAGTTGCTGTCGTAGTTGCTACCTTCCACCTGGAAGCCGGCAGTGGCGGAACCCCAGTAGAACTTGTCCCAACCCTTAGTGGCGCCCTTCTGGACGGCCGCGGCGGGCGCGGCGGTAGCGAGAGGGGTAGTGGCGAGGGGGACAGCCAGCAAGGCTACGGTAGCGACGGCGGTGACGATCTTCGTGGAAAGCGAGTGCAGCTTCATATCCGTTCCTTTGGATGGTGGTGTCAGTGGTGTGACAGTGTCGCCGCTGGGTAGTGGAAGGGGTGGGGCGGGGATGCCCCTCCCCGCTCTGCGACGGTGGGAGTGCAGCACTACTGGTGCCGGGTAGCGGGGCGGAAGTGGCAGGCTGCTGCCCCGAGAATGTGGCACGGTAGCTCCGACTATAACGTTAAAGAATTGGTGACGTGCGGTTGTTTCCATGGATTGCCAGCTTGAGAGGTATCCAGCGAATTCTCAGCGATGTCCTAGAAAGTGTGCAGGTGCAGTCGGCACAATGAATACATGACTGCTGCAGACAATGGTGGTTTCCCCGACTACACCGGTACCAAGATCCTCGTCGTCGACGATGAACCCTCCATCGTCGAACTCCTCATGGTGAGCTTGAAGTACCAGGGTTTCGACGTGGCCACGGCATCTTCGGGCGAAGATGCCATGGCTGTAGCTCGCCGTTTCCGCCCCGATGCCTTCATCCTCGATATCATGATGCCGGGCATGGACGGATTCCGGCTGCTTTCGCGTCTGCGAGAAGACGGCCACGATGGCCCCGTCCTCTTCCTCACCGCCAAAGACGGAGTGGAGGACCGTGTCCGCGGCCTCACGCTGGGAGCCGACGACTACGTCACCAAACCCTTCAGCCTCGAAGAGGTCATCGCCCGCCTTCGCACCATCCTGCGGCGCAGCGACCGCAGTTCCCTCGGACAGGTCAGCAATCACCTCACCTTTGCCGATATCGAACTCAACGACGAAACCCATGAAGTGTGGAAAGCTGGCCAGCTGGTGGAGCTCACCCCTACCGAATTCGCCCTCTTGCGCTACTTTATGGTCAATGCCGGCGTGGTGCTCTCCAAAGCCCGCATCCTCGACAACGTCTGGGACTATGACTTCAACGGAGATGCGAATGTCGTGGAGTCCTACATCTCCTACCTGCGCAAAAAGATCGATACTGGAGATGTGAAATACCTGCATACGCTGCGCGGAGTTGGCTATGTCCTACGCGAACCACGCAAGTAACCTCTACGACACTGCAGCCTACCCACAGCACGAACGCGTACCGCTCGTCGCGCGCCTCCCGCTCCGTGTCTCCCTCACTATCGGCTGTCTCATCTTGCTGTTCATCGGCATTGTCGCCTCCAATGTTTTCGTGGCGACAGCCCAATGGAACACCAGCATGAACGCGCTCGCCACCGACCTCAAAGATGCCCGCTACGGGTGGGCCGCCCACCCCGGTGCACTGGCGCTCGCACAGTACGGTTACGGCGACAACGTGCACGACCCCCGGAATCGACACCACCACGATGACGCCGACGATGCCGACAACGCCGACGACACTGACGACGTCGACGAATTAGCAACCACCCCACCGTCACACTTTTTCCTCTCCCTCACCTTCCCGGATGGCGCCACCGAGATCTACAACGACAACCGTGCTCTCCCTGATGTCAGTAGTCTCCCCGTAGACGACACCATTCACGAAGTGACGTCCGAGGGCCCTGGGCCCACGTGGCGAGCAATCCGCTACCCCGTGGACCTCATCGTCGGCTGGGACAGCCCGGCCGGGCCCCACATCGTCCCCGGCGTCGCTACCCTAGCCCTCCCCATGGACGCCGCCCGCAACTCGCTGCAACGTCTCATCACCCTGCAGGTGTTGGTGGGACTCATCATCCTTACCCTGGCGGGAGGTCTCAGCTGGCTACTCGTTAATAGTGCCCTTGCCCCCCTCCAAAAAGTCGAAGATGCCGCCGCCGACATTGCCACTGGAGACTATTCGCGCCGCGTCCCACTCACCGGCTACAACACCGAGGTGGAATCTCTTGGCTACGCCTTCAACCGGATGGCCTCGCAAGTACAAAACACCTTTGCGGAGAGGGCGGCTTCCGAGAATCGAGCGCGCCTCAACGAAAGCAGTATGCGGCGCTTTGTGGGAGACGCCTCACATGAGCTCCGCACCCCACTGACCGCCGTCCGCGGCTTTGCAGACGCCGCCCAAATGGGAGCCATCGACACAGCTACGGCACTGGACCGCATTAGCGAAGAAAGCAGCCGCATGCAGGTGCTGGTGGAGGATCTTCTGCTGCTGGCACGGATCGACAACGACCGGCCCTTCGATCTGTCGGACATTACCGAAGTGGACCTGGGAACACTGCTCACCAACGCCGTCGATGCGGCACGCGTGTCCTGGCCCGACCGTGAAATCTCACTCCTGCTCCCCGAAGACGGCATTGTCGTGGGCGATGAGACACGCCTCCGACAGGTAGTGGACAACCTCATCACTAATGCACTGCGCCATGCGGGGGCGGATGCCCAAGTGCGGGTGGGATTGCGCATCGACCACGACCACGACAATGCCCTCATTATGGTCTCCGACAATGGCGTCGGGATGGATGCCGAGACCACCGCCCATGTGTTTGACCGCTTCTTCCGCGGGGACAATTCGCGCGCCAGGGACACCGGGGACCGTACCGGTGGGCGCGGCTCCGGGCTGGGGCTCTCCATTGTGAAGTCGTTGGTGGAGTCGCATCGCGGCACCGTCACCGTGGCAAGCAGCCCGGGTGCCGGGACACAATTCGTGGTGACGCTGCCCCTCGCTGTAGAAAGTGACGACTAGGCGTCCCTACCGCACAGACAGGACGGGAAACATTCTGCAGCGCACCGCCGCGCAGCGCACTAATCACTTATGTCCAGTGCACCCGTTAAAGCGCAGAACCGTCTTCCCAGTTCACGCCCAATTCAGCGAGAGCTGCCCGAATTTTTTCGGCCGCCTCGTCCATGTCGGCAGCGGGAACATCGTGGGCGGCCTGAGAGAAGTCATAGTCGGACATCTGCCAGGCGGGGAAAATATGGACGTGAGTATGCGGCACGTCAAAACCTGCAATAATGTTGCCAGCACGCGGTGCATCCCATGCCCGGCAGACCGCCTGACCGAGTAGCTGCGAGACTTCCGCCACATGTGCCCACACGTCGGCCGGCAGCTCGGTCCACTTGTCTACTTCCTGGCGCGGCACCACCAAAGTGTGTCCCGGGTTAAGTGGTTCAATCGACAAAAAGGCCACGACCTGCTCGTCCTTATAGACAAACCGGCCAGGCAGGTCGCCATTGATAATCATGCTGAAAACAGAAGCCATGTCCCCACCATACCCAGAAAGGGGTGGGGGCGGTGCTCGCCCAGCCTAATTACACAGTTGGGAACTAGGTATCGTGGGCATTCACCCATTAGGGTTAGGGGCATGCGAGTACTTCTAATCGGCTCTGGAGCCCGTGAACATGCCCTCCTCCTTGGTCTAGCCCGGGACCCGGAGGTTACCGAAATCCACATTGCTAACGGCAATGCGGGAACTGACTCGGCGCCCGCCGGCTCCCCGGCCACGGTCACTCGCCACTCGGTGGTGGAAACCTCCCGCAGTGGCTGTGTGGCACTCGCCCAGGAAATCCAACCCGACCTCGTTGTTATCGGGCCGGAAGCGCCGTTGGTACGCGGTGTCGCCGACGCTCTCCGCAACGCCGGATTCAATGTTTTCGGCCCCAACAAGGACGCTGCCCGCATCGAAGGTTCCAAGGCCTTCGCCAAGGACGTCATGAAGGCTGCCGGGGTGCGCACCGCCCACGCGGAGATCATTTCCGCCGACTCGGAAGGCGTGGCAGCCCCCTCGGATGCCGTCATCGACGAAGCCCTCGACCACTTTGGCCCCATCTGGGTAGTGAAGGATGACGGGCTCGCTGCTGGCAAAGGCGTTGTCGTCACCGACGATCGCAAGAAAGCTCTTGCACATGTCAACGAAGTTTTGGATGCCGGCAACCCGGTGCTCTTGGAAAGTTACTTGGACGGCCCCGAAATTTCCCTCTTCTGCCTAGTTGACGGTGAAACTGTGGTGCCGTTGTTGCCCGCTCAGGACCACAAGCGCGCCTATGACAATGACGAAGGCCCCAACACCGGCGGTATGGGCGCCTACTGTCCGCTGCCGTGGCTTCCAGAAGGTGGTGTCGAGCGCATCGTGAAGGAGGTGTGCGAACCCGTCGCCAAGGAAATGGTGAAGCGTGGATGCCCCTACTCTGGCCTCCTCTACGCTGGCCTTGCCTGGGGTAAAGAAGGCCCCGCCGTGGTGGAATTCAATTGCCGCTTCGGCGACCCGGAAACGCAGGCAGTGCTTTCCCTTCTCAAGACCCCGCTGGGCCAGCTGCTCTACGCGGTGGCCACTGGTACGCTGGCTGACCAACCGCCACTCGAGTGGGAAGACGGCTACGCGGTGGTGGTTGTGCTGGCAGCGGAAAATTACCCGGCGGAACCCCGCAAGGGAGACATCATTAAGGGCGTTGAGAAACTCGAGAAAAAGCACCCTGAAGCAGTGCTGCATGCCGGCACAGCCCGCGATGACGATAACAACTATGTGTCAAACGGTGGACGTATCCTTGGCGTGGTAGGCAAAGGCGCTGACCTCGCCGCAGCGCGTGCCCAAGCCTACAAGTACCTGGATCGAATCGACCTCGACGGAGGCTTCAGCCGCCGGGATATTGGGCAAAAAGCTGAAGAGCGAAAGATCTTCATTCCTAAGTAAGCGAACGTTTATTGGGCGACTGCATATTATGGTGGTAACGCCTGTCCCTGTGTGGACAGGCTAACTAGCCATGGAACGCCAGGAGCGTTCCAGGACAGAACAGGACCCACTATGACAACTTCTCTGCTGCGTCGTGGCGCAACTTTGGCACTCACCGTGCCGCTGGTACTCGGCCTCGCCGCATGCTCCGATAACTCTGGTGACAAGAAGGACTCCACGGCGACCGTGACCTCCACCACTACTACCGCTGCCAACCACGTAAAGGGGCTCCCGGACGGCTTCGACCTGCAGGCCCACCGCGGTGGCCGAGGAGAGAACACCGAAGAATCCGCACAGGCCTTCCGTCATGCGCTGGAGCTGGGTGTCACTACTCTCGAATTCGACATCGTGATGTCCAAGGATGGGGTGCCCGTCGTCTGGCACGATCCTGAGGTACAGGCCGAGAAGTGCAGCGACACCGCCCCCGCCACCCCCGGAGACCACTTCTACCCCTACGTGGGTAAGCTGCTCCACCAGCTCACCTGGGCACAGCTGCAAACCCTCCGCTGCGACAAGAAGCTTGCCAAGTTCCCCGCCCAACAGGTGGCTGAGGGTAACCGCATGCTGCAGTTGAAGGATGTCTTTGCCCTTGCGAAGAAGTACGGCGCCACCAAGGATATCTACTACAACATCGAAACCAAGGTGGAAGGCGACCACCGTGACTGGTCTGCAGAACCCTCCGTCTTCGTTAACGCCATTCTTTCGGCGGTGGAGGACGCCGGCGTGCAAGACCACGTCATGATTCAGTCCTTCGACTGGCGGACCTTCCCACTGGTGAAGGCTGCTGCCCCGAACATCCCGCTGGTGATGCTGTGGGATGAAACCACCTGGATGAAGGGATCCCCCTGGACCGGTGACGTGCGCTACGAGGACGTCAACGGTGACATCCTCAAAGCCGCTAAGAAGCTGGGTGTGCAGGTACTGTCTCCCGGCTACACCAACCCCTATGGTCTTCTCCCAGGCCAGCGGGAATACAAGCTTGTTGCGGACAAGGAGTTCGTGCAGGCTGCCCACCAGGATGGCTTCCGAGTCGTCCCGTGGACGATCAACAACAAGGATATCCTCGCGCAGCAGATCGAGGCCGGTGTTGACGGTATTATCACCGACTACCCGACCATGCTTCGCAAGGTCATGGAAGATAAGGGCATGCCGCTCCCCAAGTCCTTCACCGTAAAGAAGGAGCTGAAGGAAGCCACCAAAAAGGACTAGCCCCGTTACGGGCTGCTCCTGGGGCTTACCTCCAGATGGAAACGAGTAACCGCATGAAGAAAGCATTTCTTGCTGTCCTCTGCGCAGCTGCCATGATTCCGGCATCTGTGGCACCCGCGATGGCTACCCCCAACCCGGCACGTCACCTCCCCCAAGGGTTCGATCTGCAGGCTCACCGTGGTGGCAAGGCGGAGACCACCGAAAGTTCTCTCGCCGCCTACGAACACGCCCTCACCTTGGGCGTCACTACCTTGGAGCTGGATATTTCTCTCTCCAAGGACGGCAAGCCGATGATTTGGCACGACATGACCATTCAGAAAAAGAAGTGCCGGGATACCGCCCCTGCCTTCCCGAATGATCCCGCCTACCCCTATGTGGGAAAGTTCATCACCGAGTTGACATTCCAGCAGCTCCGCACCGTCCGCTGCGATAAGTTCCAGGAAGAGTACAAGGACACCCTCCACCGGGTGTCCGGTGCCACCATCTACACTTTGGACGAGCTGTTCACCATGGTGAACAAGAAGGCCACCTACCCGGTGTACTTCAACATCGAGACCAAGGTTGTGCCCGTTAAGGAAAGCGATGCCAAGGCCTACCGGACCATGAAGACCATTGTCGATACGGCCCGCCGGCACAAGGTGTTGAACCGTGTCATGCTGCAATCCTTCGACTGGCGGACGCTTGCTATGGTGCGCAAGTATGCTCCCAGCGTGCCCACCGTCATGCTCTTCGGGCGCATCCACTGGGTGCCTTTTACCCCGATGAGTGGCCCGGTGAGCTACCTCGAGGTCGGCGGTGACATCATCAAGGCCGCCAAGCAGCTGAATGCGCAAGTGTTGAGCCCCGACTACGGCAGTGCCAATGATCTCTATGCCAACGCCGCATTCTGTACCCGTGCGCACAAGGCCGGCTTGAAAGTTGTGCCCTACACGGTGGATTCAGAAGAGGCTATGCGCAATCAGATCAAGGCGGGTGCCGATGGCATCATCACCAACTACCCGTCTCGCGGGATGAAGGTGGCCCGCGAAATGAAGAAGCTCTAGACGGTTTCTTAGTACGTTGTCGTGGCGTCGGTGCTCTGTGCATCGGCGCCACGATGCATCTGTGAGTAGCGAGTGCTGAACCATCCCGAGGACTCTGTATTTTCGCCCACAGCAGGCATAATAGAAACCGTGGAAAAGAAGCAGAAGCCGCGAATCGCGAATGTCCTAGCCAATCGCTACGCCTCCCCCGAAATGGTGGAGCTGTGGAGCGCCGAACACAAGATCATCATGGAGCGCGAGCTCTGGATAGCCGTGCTGTGCGCCCAAACTGAACTGGGTGTCGGCGATCCCCAGGTCGCCGAGGAAGCCCTCACCGCCTACGAATCCGTCAAGAACCGGGTGGACCTGGACTCCATCGCCCGCCGCGAAGCCGTCACCCGCCACGATGTGAAAGCCCGCATCGAAGAGTTCTGTGACTTGGCAGGGTTCGAACAAATCCATAAGGGCATGACGAGCCGCGACCTCACCGAAAATGTGGAACAGCTGCAGATCAAGCGTTCCCTTGAGCTGCTGCGGGGCCGTGCTATCGCAGTGGTCACCCAGCTCGCAGAAATGGCCACCACCTACAGTGATGTTGTCATGACGGGCCGCAGCCACAATGTGGCAGCCCAGGCAACCACCCTCGGCAAGCGTTTTGCTTCGGCAGCGGACGAAATGCTCGTCGCCATCGAACGCGTCGATCACCTCATTGAGACTTTCCCGCTGCGCGGCATCAAGGGTCCCATGGGTACCAGCCAGGATATGCTTGACCTGCTAGACGGCAATGAGGCTAAGCTGCGCGACTTGGAAATGGGCATTGCCGCTCATTTGGGCTTCTCCCAGGTACTCGACTCGGTAGGCCAGATCTACCCCCGTTCCCTGGACTACGACGTGCTCAGTGCGCTCGTCCAGCTGGGTTCCGCTCCCTCCAGCCTGGCCACCACCATCCGTCTCATGGCGGGACAGGAGCTCGTCACCGAAGGCTTCAAGCCCGGCCAAGTGGGTTCCTCGGCCATGCCGCACAAGATGAATGCCCGTTCCTGTGAGCGTGTTTGCGGTTTTCAGGTAATTCTCCGTGGCTACTCGGTGATGGTCGCCGACATGGCTGGCAATCAGTGGAACGAGGGTGACGTGTCCTGCTCCGTCATCCGCCGTGTTGCCCTCCCGGACGCCTTCTTCGCGCTGGATGGCATGTTCGAGACCTTCCTCACCGTGCTGCAAGAGTTCGGCGCCTACCCTGCCGTCATCAATAATGAACTGCAGCGCTACCTGCCCTTCTTGGCAACTACCAAGGTGCTCATGGCGTGTGTGCGCCGAGGTGTGGGACGCGAACAAGCCCACGAAGCCATTAAGGAAAACGCAGTGGCGGTTGCCCTGAACATGCGTGAGAACGGCGGCGACCAGGACCTGCTGGACCGCCTTGCTGACGATGAGCGCATCCCGCTCACCAAAGAAGAGCTGGAAGAAACTTTGGAAGACAAAGAATCCTTCATTGGTGCTGCCCCCAGCCAGGTGCAGCGTGTTATCGCCAAGGTTGACGCGTGGGTGAGCCGCTTCCCCACGGAAGCCACCTACCAACCTGGCGAGATCCTCTAACCCCTTTCTGCCCCCGTATCCCGAAGACTAGGCTGACACTATGCGTCCTCAACTTTCCGATTACAAGCATCTTTCCGCAGGTAAAGTCCGCGAGCTCTACGAAATCGATAGCGACACTCTGCTGATGGTCGCCACCGACCGCATCTCCGCCTACGACTGGATCCTCAGCACTCCAGTTCCCGATAAGGGTCGGGTGCTCACCGCCATGAGCTTCCACTTCTTCGACATGCTCGACTTTCCCAACCACCTGGCCGGTGGCCCGGAAGATGAGCGCATCCCCGAAGAGGTGCTCGGCCGCGCTATGGTCTGCAAGAAACTGGACATGGTGCCCGTGGAATGTGTGGCACGTGGCTATCTGACGGGCTCTGGCCTTATCGACTACAACGCCACGCAGCATGTGTGTGGTGTGCCGCTGCCCGCCGGACTCGTGGAGTCTAGCCAGCTGCCCGCCCCCATCTTCACCCCTGCCGCCAAGGCAGAGCTGGGCCAGCATGACGAAAACGTCACCCTGGAGCAGGTAGCCGGCATGGTGGGAGAGGAGCTGGCTGAACAGCTCAAGGACGCCACCCTGCAGATCTACACCCAGGCCGCCACAGCTGCCAAGGAGCGCGGCATTATCCTGGCCGATACCAAGTTCGAGTTCGGCCATGATAAGGACGGCACACTAGTTATTGGTGACGAGGTACTCACCCCGGACTCGTCACGCTACTGGCCCGCAGAGAGCTACCAAGAAGGCCAGGTGCAGCCGAGTTTCGACAAGCAGTATGTGCGTGACTGGCTGACTAGCCCCGCTTCCGGATGGCATCGGGCCAGCGATACTCAGCCCCCAGCACTGCCGGAGGACGTCATTGCCGCTACCCGCGCCCGTTATATCGAAGCCTACGAGAAGATTTCCGGCAAGAGCTTCGCTGATTGGCCTGGTAGCGCCTTCTAAGTCGTTGGTACCCTTCCATTTTCCACAAGTGCGGAGTGTCATTGGACGCTCCGCCTAGCCTCCCAGCCGGTCTGCCCCATGCGGGACGGGCCGGCTGGCGTGCACTCATCCTCCTTGAAAGACCACTGTGAGCACTCCTCAAACTCTCACCGCCTCGCTAACCCCTCCTCGCGCTGCCCGACATCCTCAGGTACGGGAGGTGCATGGTCGTCGCTTCGTCGACGATTACGAATGGTTGCGGGACAAGGATAACCCCGAGACAATCCGCTATCTGGAGGCGGAAAACGCCTATACCGAACAGCAGACTGCTCACCTGAAACCCTTGCAGGAAAAGATCTTCCAAGAAATTCGGGGGCGTATCAAGGAGACTGATCTGTCGGTTCCCACTCGGCACAAAGGCTGGTGGCACTACGCCCGCACCCAGGAGGGCAAGGCCTACAGTGTGGTGTGCCGTCTCCCAGCGGGTCCCGTCGATACCTCCGATGCGTGGGAGCCTCCACAGCTCACCCCAGGCCAGCCAGTGGAGGGAGAAGAAGTCCTCCTCGACTGTAATGAGTTGGCGGAGGGCACCGACTTTTTCGCCCTGGGAGGTGCCAGCGTCACTTTGGATGGACGCTATCTTGCTTACCTGACCGATACGGTGGGCGACGAACGGTACAACCTCTACCTGCGCGATTTGGTGACGGGTGAGCATCTCCCCGAGGTCATCACCAATATTGCCCCCGGAGCAGAGTGGTCGAATGACGGCACCTACCTCTTCTACCAGCGCGTCGACGAGGCCTGGCGGCCTGATTCGGTGTGGCGTCACAGGCGCGGTACTGACCCGGCCGAGGATGTGCGGATCTTCCACGAGCCGGATGAACGCTACTGGGTGGGAATGGGCTTTACCCGCGACGAACAGTACTTCACCATTGCGGTCTCCTCGAAGATTACCACTGAACTGTGGTTCCTTGACGCTGCCACCCCTGCCGGCGACTTCCAGTGTGTGCGCCCACGAGAAGAAGGAGTGGAGTATGGGCTGGACCACTTCACTCTTCCTGCCACCGACACCCAGCCCGCACGAGACGGTTTTGTAGTGGTCCATAATGCCAGCGGTCCAAACTCCTGCGTGGCCCTCTCCGACACCTGGCAGCTGAGTGAGCTGGCGTCCCTCAACGACCTGCCGCAGCTTCTTCCCCATGATGATGCCGTGCGCATTGAGGACGTGGACGCCTTCACAGGCTACCTGGCAGTCTCCTACCGTAGGGACGCGCTGCCGCGCCTCGGCCTCATCTTCTTTGATCGCACCAAGGAGACGAGCAGTCAGACGAGCCTGCTCGACCTCTGCAGGGAAATGCAGGATATCGAGGTGGGGGAGGAACTTCCCAACATCGGTATCCATGCCAACCCGGAGCCGGCAGCCCCACTGCTGCGCCTCTCCTATGGCTCCTTCATCACTCCGCCGACGGTAGCCGATTATCGGCTTGCCGATGGTGCCCTCATTATCCGCAAGCAGGCAGAAGTACAGGGAGGATATGACGCTTCTCAGTATGAGCAAAAACGACTGTGGGCCACTGCTTCTGATGGTGAGCGGATCCCCATTTCGCTGATCTCCAAGAAGGGCACGCACGGTACGGATCCGTACCATCCCGCACCAGCCCCGCTGCTGCTCTACGGATATGGCTCCTATGAGGATTCCCGAGACCCGGGGTTCTCGGTGTCGCGCCTCAGCTACCTGGACCGCGGGATGGCCTTGGCCATCGCCCATGTGCGCGGTGGGGGAGAAATGGGGCGGCGCTGGTATGACGACGGCAAACTGGATAAGAAAGTCAACACCTTTACTGACTTCATCGCCTGCGCGGATCACCTCATTGCGAAGGGCTACACCACGCCCCAGCAGATGGTGGCCAATGGTGGATCCGCTGGTGGCTTGTTAATGGGTGCCGTCGCGAATATGGCGCCAGATCGTTTTGTCGCCATCGAAGCAGATGTCCCCTTCGTTGACCCTCTCACCAGCATGTTGATGCCGGAGCTACCGCTCACCGTCATCGAGTGGGATGAGTGGGGAGATCCACTGCACGACCCCGCTATCTACGACCTGATGGCCAGCTATTCCCCCTACGAGAACGTCACCGCCCAGCAGTATCCGGCGATTCTCGCCACCACCAGCCTCAACGACACTCGCGTGCTGTACGTAGAACCCGCCAAATGGGTGGCACGACTGCGGGCGGTAGCGGGCTCCGTCACCAAACAAGAAATTCTCTTAAAGACAGAAATGAATGCGGGACACGGTGGCGTCTCCGGGCGCTATGCGCGATGGCAGCAGACGGCCTTTGAGCTGGCCTGGATGCTCTCACAAACAGGCCTCTGAGCATTATAGAAACGAGCTCCTGCAAGGTAGACTGTGGGTGAAATCCTTGTATTTTTCAAGGTTCCACCGTGACGCCCATGTAAGAGGAGAAGAGCGTGGCTCGCGTAGTAGTCGATGTGACGATCAAGCCGGTAATCCTGGACCCCCAGGGTAAAGCCATTTTGGGTGCAATTAAGCGCCTGGGATACGAAGGCTTTGACGATGTTCGCCAGGGCAAGCACTTTGAGCTGGAAGTGGCCGATAGTGTCACCGACGCTCAGCTCGAGGAGATTGCCGAGAGCCTGCTCACCAACACGGTGATTGAAGAGTACGTCGTCCGTCGCGTGGAGAACGAGGCGGAATAACCTATGGCGACCCGAGTTGGTGTAATTACTTTCCCGGGCACCCTCGACGATGTCGATGCTGCCCGTGCCGTGGAGTACGCCGGAGCTGAAGCTGTGTCCCTGTGGCACGCCGACTCCGACCTCAAGAACGTTGAAGCAGTAGTCGTCCCCGGAGGCTTCTCCTACGGCGACTACCTGCGCTGTGGCGCCATCGCCTCCCACGCCCCCGTCATGCGGGAAGTGGTTGAAGCCGCCAAGAAAGGTATGCCCGTCCTGGGTATCTGCAACGGCTTCCAGATTCTCACCGAATCTGGTCTACTGCCCGGTGCCCTCACCCGCAACCAGGACCGCCGCTTCATCTGCCGCGTGCAGCCCCTCAAAGTGTGCAATGCCGAAACCGCCTGGACCAGCCGTTTCAACCAGGGCGACATTATGACCGTCATCCTGAAGTCCGGAGAAGGCCGCTACGTCGCCGAACCCGACACCCTGAAGATGCTGGAGGAGGAAGGCCGCGTGGTCTTCCGCTACGCCGACGAAACCCTCAACGGCTCCGCCAACGACATCGCCGGTGTGTGCTCCGAGAATGGTCGCGTCGTCGGCCTCATGCCGCACCCCGAGCACGCCATCGACACGATGACCGGCCCCACCACGGACGGCCTCATCATGTTTAAGTCCGCCCTCGACGCCGTCCTTTCGGTCTAGCGTCCCCACCGGAAAGGATTGATGAGAGATGTCTGAACAGCAGCTTGATACCGTTGCCTACGCGGCAGTCACCCCCGACCTGGAACAGCCCTGGAAGGAACTCGGCCTCAAAGAAGACGAGTACCTGCGCATCCGCGAAATCCTCGGCCGTCGCCCCACCGACGCAGAACTCGCCATGTACTCCATCATGTGGTCCGAGCACTGCTCCTACAAGTCCTCCAAGGTACACCTGGGCTACTTCGGTGAAACCATGACCGACGAGATGCGCCAGAACCTTCTCGCCGGTATCGGCGAAAACGCTGGCGTCGTCTCCATCGGCGACGACTGGGCCGTCACCTTTAAGGTCGAATCCCACAACCACCCCTCCTACGTGGAGCCCTACCAGGGTGCCGCCACCGGTGTCGGCGGTATCGTCCGCGACATCATGGCCATGGGTGCCCGCCCGGTTGCCGTCATGGACCAGCTCCGCTTCGGCCCCTCTGACGCCACCGACACTAAGCGTGTCCTCCCCGGCGTGGTGGCCGGCGTGGGCGGCTACGGCAATTGCCTGGGCCTCCCCAACATCGGCGGCGAAACTGTCTTCGACGACACCTACGCCGGTAACCCGCTCGTCAACGCCCTCTGTGTGGGCACCATGCGAGTAGACGATCTACACCTTGCCTTTGCCTCCGGCAAGGGCAACAAGGTCATCCTCTTCGGATCCTCCACCGGCCTCGACGGTATCGGCGGCGTCTCGGTACTGGCCTCCGAAACCTTCGACGACACCCCCGACGAGACCGGCGCTAAGCCGCACAAGAAGCTCCCGTCGGTACAGGTGGGCGATCCCTTCGCCGAGAAGGTCCTCATCGAATGCTGCCTCGACCTCTACCACGCCGGTGTGGTTGTCGGTATCCAGGACCTGGGCGGCGCCGGCCTCTCCTGCGCCACCTCCGAGCTCGCTGCCGCCGGTGACGGCGGTATGCATGTGGACCTCGACAAGGTTCCCATGCGTGCCAAGGGTATGACCCCAGCAGAGGTGCTCTCCTCCGAATCCCAGGAACGCATGTGTGCCGTCGTCACCCCCGCAAACGTCGATGCCTTCATGGACATCTGCAAGAAGTGGGACGTCCAAGCCACCGTCATCGGTGAAGTGACCGACGGTGACCACCTTGTCATCGACTGGTACGGCGAAACAGTGGTCGACGCCGTCGCCCACACCATCGCCCACGAAGGTCCGGTCTACAACCGCCCGATCGAATACCCCGAGTGGCAGGACTCCCTCAAGACCGACACCACCGCCCACCTCGCCCGCCCCGCGGGCGCTGAGGAACTACGCGACACCCTCTACCAGATGCTGGCCTGCGAGGACCTCTGCTCGCGTCGCTTCGTGGTGGAACAGTACGACCGCTATGTGCGTGGTAACACCATCGAGGCAGAAAACGCCGACGCTGGCGTGCTCCGCATCGACGAAAACACCGGCCGCGGCATCGCCCTGGCCACCGACGCCTCCGGTCGCTACACCTACCTGGACCCCTACGCTGGCGCGCAGCTGGCCTTCGCCGAGGCATACCGCAACGTCGCCGCCACTGGTGCCCGCCCCGTCGCCGTCACCAACTGCCTCAACTTCGGCAACCCCGAAGAACCCGCCATCATGTGGCAGTTCAAGGAAGCCGTACACGGCCTCGCCGACGCTTGCGCCTACTGCTCCGTCCCCGTCACCGGTGGCAACGTTTCCTTCTACAACAAGACCGGCGACACCTCCATCCTGCCGACCCCGCTGGCCGGCGTGCTGGGTGTCATCGACAATGTTGACGACGCCATCTGTACCGCCTTCGGCTCCGCCCCCATGGAAAGCATCTTCCTGCTGGGCGAAACCAAGGATGAATTCGACGGCTCCATCTGGGCAAAGACCGTGCACCAGCACCTCGGTGGAGTGCCGCCGCAGGTCGATCTCGCCCACGAGAAGAAGCTCGCCGAGTTCATGGTGGAAGCCGCTAAGGCTGGCACCGTCTCCGCCGCCCACGACCTCTCCGAAGGCGGCCTCGCGCAGGCCGTCGTCGAGTCGGCACTCAGCGGCAACGTCGGTGTCACCATCACCCTGCCGGAGGGTTCCGACCCGTTCGTCCAGCTGTTCTCCGAATCCGCAGGCCGTATCCTCGTCGCCGTCCCGCGCGACCAGGAAGCTGCCTTCACTGCCCAGGTGGAGAAGTACGGTCTGCCCTGTACCCGCATCGGCGTGGTGGAAGAATCCGCCACCGTTACCGTCCAGGGCCAGTTCGCAGAGAAGTTGGAAGACCTGCGCCAGGCCTGGGAGGGCACCCTCCCCGCCCTGTTCGCGCGCGCCTAACCCGTAGCGTGCCCCGCACTGCACCGTCCCCGACGGACTTGCGCGCCGTCATCCTCAGTATCCTGTCCTGGATCGAGGATGACGGCGCGGCTGTGCCTCCACGTACCGACCCCCGTTACAGCACGATAGCCGAGGCGGTGCGCGGATCCGCCCGTACTCTCGCCGAGCTAGCTCCCGGCCAGAGTGTGGAAGTCCGTATCCCGCCTTTCGTCGCGGTGCAATGCGTGGAAGGGCCGCGGCACACCCGCGGTACCCCACCCAATGTGGTGCAAACCGACCCCCACACCTGGCTGCGCCTCGTTACCGGCCAGGAACGGTGGGCGGACGTTGCCCCACCCCGACTGAGCGCCTCCGGAAGTCGCGCCGGGGAGATCGCCCACTGGCTGCCCATAGTGCCAGCGAACTAACTAACGAGACGACTACCAAGAAAGGTACGATGAGTACCATGACCAGCCCTTTGGACGACCTAGGAGAGCAGAAGCCCCGCGAGGAATGTGGCGTCTTCGCAGTCTGGGCTCCCGAGGAAGATGTCGCAAAGCTGACCTTCTACGGCCTGTTTGCACTGCAGCACCGTGGTCAGGAAGCTGCCGGTATCGCCGTCGGTGACGGCCACCAAACAATCGTCTTTAAAGACTTGGGTCTAGTAAACCAGGTCTTCGACGAGCAAACTCTCCAGGCCATGCGTGGCAACGTTGCCATCGGCCATACCCGTTACTCCACTACCGGCGCCACCACTTGGGAGAACGCCCAGCCGATGTTTCGGTCCATCGGCGAAGACACCGGAGTGGCGCTGGCCCACAACGGCAATCTCGTCAACACCACCGCCCTCAAGCGGCGAGCCGTTCAACTCGGCATCATGCCGGAAAACGAACTGGCCGGTTGTGCCTCCGATACCGACGTGGTGGCCTCACTACTGGCCCACACCGCAGTCAACGGGGGGCTGGAAGAAGCAGCCTTGCATCTTCTCCCCAAGGTCGAGGGTGCTTTCTGCTTCGTCATGTGCGACACCGACACCATCTACGCTGCACGCGACCCATACGGGGTGCGTCCTCTCAGCCTCGGTAGGCTGGACCGTGGCTGGGTAGTCGCCTCCGAAACCTGTGCCCTCGATATCGTGGGTGCCTCTTACGTGCGTGATATTGAACCAGGCGAGTTTGTCACTATCAATGCCACCGGCGTGCACTCGCGCCGTTTTGCCGAGCCGCGCCATGCCCGCTGCGTTTTCGAACACGTCTACCTGGCCCGCCCTGACTCCTTCCTGAACGGTCGCTCGGTCAACGCGGCTCGGGTGGAGATCGGCCGCAGTCTCGCCCGCGAGCACCCCTGCGATGGCGATCTTGTCATCCCGGTTCCCGAGTCCGGTACCCCCGCCGCGGTGGGGTATGCGCAAGAATCTGGTATTCCCTTCGCCCAGGGCCTCACTAAGAATTCCTATGTTGGTCGCACCTTCATTCAGCCCTCCCAGACCATCCGTCAGCTGGGCATCCGCCTGAAGCTCAACCCGCTGCGCGAAGTGATCCGCGGAAAGCGACTGGTGGTCGTGGATGATTCCATTGTGCGCGGTAATACCCAGCGTGCCCTGGTGAGTATGCTGCGTGAAGCTGGTGCCGCGGAGGTCCATGTCCGTATTGCCTCCCCGCCGGTGAAGTGGCCCTGCTTCTATGGCATCGACTTCGCCTCCCCGGCAGAGCTTATTGCTAACGGTGTCGATGATGCCGATGACATGCTGGAAGGCGTGCGGCGGGCGATCGGTGCCGACTCGCTGGGATTCGTTTCCCAGGAGGCGATGGTGAACTCCACCTGCCAGCCGGCCAACGAAATGTGCTGTGCCTGCTTTGATGGCCAGTACCCCATTAAACTTCCCCCGGAAAATCCACTGGTGAAGCCCCTTCTGCACATGAAGGGTGCCAACTGCGTGGTGGCTTCCGACACCGAGGTGCCAGACGATCTGCTGGACCTGGTAGAAGCTGAAGAACAGATCACCAACACCCCGCAGTAAAGAAGTGAGTGTCTCATGAGTGTGGAAAACCCCCAGTCGCAAGGGATGTCCTACGCCCAAGCCGGTGTCGATATTGAAGCAGGCGATAAAGCCGTTGAACTTTTCGCGCCGCTCGCCAAGAAAGCCACCCGGCCCGAGGTACGCGGCGGGCTAGGCGGCTTTGCCGGCCTTTTCGCTCTCGGCACCCACTACAAGGAGCCGCTGCTGGCAGCTTCCTCTGATGGTGTTGGTACCAAGATTGATATTGCCCGCCAGATGGAGATCTACCACACGGTGGGTCTTGACCTTGTCGCCATGGTCGTGGACGATCTGGTGGTGTGCGGTGCGGAACCACTCTTCCTACAGGACTACATCTCCATTGGCCATGTGGTGCCGGAGAAGGTCGCCAAGCTGGTAGAGGGTATTGCTGAAGGCTGTGTGCGGTGCGGCTGCGCCCTGCTGGGTGGGGAAACCGCCGAGCATCCCGGCCTGATGGCTCCCGATGAGTTCGACCTCGCGGCTACTGGCGTGGGTGTGGTGGAAGCCGCTGACGTGCTGGGGCCGGAGCGGGTAAAGGCCGGCGACGTCTGCATCGCCATGGCGTCCTCGGGTCTGCACTCGAATGGCTACTCGCTGGCCCGCAAGGTGCTGCTGGATATGGCCGGCCTGCCCCTGGACGCCCAGGTTGAAGAGTTTGGCCGTACGGTGGGTGAAGAGCTGTTGGAGCCCACCCACATTTATGCCAAGGACTGCCTGGCGGTGATGGCGGAAGCTCAGGTTCACACGTTCTGCCACGTCACTGGAGGCGGTCTGGCCGGTAACCTGGCGCGCGTCATCCCGGATGGCCTCACTGTCGATCTGGACCGCGCCACCTGGAACCCGGGTGCGGTATTCCGTGTCATCCAGAAGGAAGGCCGGGTGGAGCGCGCAGACATGGAGCAGACCTTTAATATGGGTGTGGGCATGGTTGCTGTGGTGGCGCCGGAGGATGTGGACAGGGCAATGGCCGTGCTGACTGCCCGCCATATTGATTCGTGGGTGCTGGGCGAGGTCCGTGTGGCTGAGGATGCCAGTGCGCCGCGCGCCACTCTGCGCGGTAACCATCCGCGTTTCTAGGTGTACTTGCCGCCGGCTACTTGTCATCGAGGAGTGTGACGGGTTCGGTTGGACTGCGGCGAGCACTCCTAGGAACCGCCGGTAACCGTGCGAGAAACAAACGTGAAGGAGCTCCGTCTGTAAGGGCGGAGCTCCTTTGTTGTGGTCTGTAGGAGTAGGAGGGAGCGGGTGTGCCGCTGACAAAGGGTAGGGGGTACCGTCATCGGTCTAAGGAAGTGAGGTTATGGTGAGGCTACTCATCACCGAAGAAGGATGGAGTGGAAAAACATTCAGCGCGTGGGCTGGTCACTGCCAATCTGCGTATTTCTTGTACTGATCGTCGTCACCGTCATCGGTATCGTCGTCGTACTCGTCCGCCCACTTATCGACGTAGCGATCGTCATCCCCAGAGGAGCCTGACAGCTCACGCTGAAGGCTTTCAAAATCTGTCTCAGGAGAGTTGTACTTCAACTGGCGAGCAACTTTTGCCTGCTTCGCCTTGGCACGGCCGCGGCCCATGGCCTGACCCCCTTGAAATGTGGATGGCTCTCACTGATGTGAGTCACCGAATGCTTTAAGTATGTTCCTGGCAACTAGGATACCGGTTTTCCCTCCAAAATTCCTTTTTCGCGTTACAAGTTCCTATTCCGTGCCGAAGATCGGAAGTTTTTTACCGCGTCTCGGCCTGCGCGGTGCTCGACGGGATGAACCGAAAGCTCGCCGACGATTGCGGCACTACCTGCGCCTTCATCTGTTTTCCAGGTGAGCTCAGTGGTGTCGTCCACCGTGCGGCGGACAAGTGCCAACGCCATGGGGCCGTATTCCCAGTGATCCACCACCGTGCCAATGCGCCCGGTAACCTTCTTCTGCTCGGGATCTGCGTAGAGGGCTGTGCCGGGGGTTGGGCGTAGTTCGGAGGACCCATCGAGGAGGAGGACCACCTGGCGTCGGGGTGGAAGGCCCACATTGTGGATCTTGGCGACAGTTTCTTGCCCGCGGTAGCACCCTTTGGTGACGGAGGCAGCGGCACCGGTGGCCGGATCGCCGACGGAGTCATATTCGTGGGGGAGGGAACGCTCATCCACATCAGTGGTGATTTCTGGCAGTCCGGCGGCGCAGCGGAGCGCATCCCAGGTCCAGCTGCCGGTGGCAGTGAGCCCAGTGGCCAATAGTGCGTCAATTGTCTGCGGAAGGTCCGCGGTGGGAGGGATGAAGAGCAGCGTGAGGGGGAGTCCGCGGGGAGAGCCGCCCGCTGCCACAAGGTGGTTGTGGTCGATAATCTCGGCAACTGGTGTGGAGAGGGGAGGACGGGGTGTTGCGGGGAAGTTCTCTGTTGTGTCCGCAGTGTCCGTAGCCTCTGTTGTGTGTTCTGCTGTGAAGGGGCCGAGGATGGCGGCGACGGTGTGGTCGGTGGCAGTGACGGAGACGCGCGACCAGAACACCATACTGGTGAGGTAGTCGAGGAGGCTGTGTTGGTGGCTGCGGGGGGTGGCGAGGAGGTAACCGTCACTGGTGCGAGCTACCCAGCATTCTTCAAGGATGTGTCCGTGGGCGTCGAGGACGTGCGCGCGGCGCAATTCACTGCGAGTGGTGGAGTCGGCGGGCATGTCGAGGACTTTTTGAGAGAGGAGGGAGTGTAGCCAGCTGGGGGAGTCTTCTCCGCTGATGCTGAGAACGGCGAGGTGACGGAAGTCGACAAGGGCACCGTTGTGTTGGGCGGCGCGTTGCTCGGTGAAGGGGTCTCTGCAGTGCCAGGTTGGGTTCTGTGCGGGAGCGGGGGCAGAAACCGCGTGGGGGAACTGGTAGCTGGTAGTCATAGGGAAAGTGTAGCGAGACTGTCGGTGTGTGTCAGGAGGGCGTATTGTGCACCGCCAAAAGCCAAGGAATTCAGGATAAATCCGGGATAAAAACAGGAGCACCCCCGTTTGGGGGTAAAGCATTCCGTCTGTAATAGTGTCAAAAAATACGATTAGCCTGAGTTATCAATTGTGACGTACGCCACTATAAATGCCGGTCACGAAAGTGCTACAGCGATTCGGAAAAAGAAATCCGTTTCAAAACGAACACTTAATGACAAATAATGAGACAGTCTGTCGCATTCAGGTTCATTTCAGCTGGCAGGCCTGTTAAGTTTAGCCTAGGCCCGAAATGTTTCGGGATCGCCGCAATGGCTTAAACGCCTAGCAAACGGAGTCGCTTCAATGGATGTATTAGACCTTTCCCGGTGGCAATTCGGGATCACCACGGTCTATCACTTCATCTTCGTGCCATTGACGCTGGGCCTCACGGTCCTCGTTGCCATCATGCAGTCCATGTGGATGGGTACGAAGAAGGAGGGGTGGTACCGCGCTACCAAGTTCTTCGGCAAGTTGATGATCATCAACTTTGCCCTCGGTGTCGCAACCGGCATCGTGCAGGAGTTCCAGTTCGGTATGAACTGGTCCGGATACTCCGCCTACGTCGGTGACGTATTCGGCGCACCGCTCGCCTTCGAAGGCCTCATGGCCTTCTTCCTCGAGTCCACCTTCCTCGGGCTCTGGATCTTCGGCTGGGGCCGTCTGCCCCGCAAGGCCCACCTCGCATCTGCCTGGGCCTTCGCACTAGCAACCAACATCTCCGCCTTCTGGATCATCACCGCTAACGGATTCATGCAGCACCCCGTCGGTGCCAAGTTCAATCCAGAAACGGGCCGTGCAGAACTCGTTGACTTTGGTGCCTTGCTCGGCAACCCCGCCAGTCTGCTGGCCTTCAGCCACGTCATCTCCGCCTCTTTCCTCCTCTCCGCCACGTTCATCGCCGGCATCGCCGGCTGGTGGATGTCCCGCATCGTGCGCAACCGCACCCTGCCGGCTGAATTCGAGAAGGAAGATATCGGCGAGCACACTGTGGACGATGCTGAAAACGTCTTCCGTCCGGTCTTCCGCCTCGGCCTCCTGGTGATGATCATCTCCGGCCTGCTCGTTATGGTCACTGGCCACGTGCAGATGCAGTGGGTCTTCAGCGATCAGCCGATGAAGGGCGCTGCCGCCGAGCTGGTCTGCAAGACCGAGATGGACCCGAACTTCTCCGTCATCACCTCAGCCCCGGACAACAAGTGTGACAATGCCAAGGAAGTCCTTGGTGCCCCGCACGTACTGTCCCTGCTTCTCGAATGGAAGCCGACCGGCGTCAAGGTGGAAGGTGTAGAAAACCTTCAGAAGCAGTACGAAGACATCTACGGTCCCGGTAATTACCGCCCGAACCTCCTCGTCACCTACTGGACCTTCCGCCTCATGATCGCGATGGGCCTCCTCAGCGCCATTCTCGCCATCGTGGGCCTGGTCGTCACCCGCAAGGGGAAGATCCCGACCAGCAAGCACTTCGGTCGCTTCGCGGTCTTCTGCCTGCCCTTCCCGTTCATTGGCCACTCTCTCGGCTGGATCATGACGGAAATGGGCCGCCAGCCCTGGATCGTGCACCCGAACCCCTCAGGTGACCCGCGCATCCACCTGACGGTCGCAGAAGCCGTCTCGCCGCTGGAGCCCTACGAGGTGTGGATCTCGGTGATTGGCTTCACCCTGGTCTACCTCATCCTCGCCGTCGTCTGGTTCTACCTCATGCGCCGCTACACCATGGAAGGTCTGCTGGAGCACGACAAGAAACCCTTGCCCGAATTCAAGGATGAGGACAAGGACGGCTACCCCGACCACGCTCAAGACGAGAACGGGGACCCCACCCCGCTCTCCTTCGCCTACTAAGAGGAGGTTACTGACATGGGTTTGCAAATCACCTGGTTTGTTCTGGTCGCAGTCCTCTTCCTCGGCTACTTTGTGCTGGAAGGCTTCGACTTCGGTGTCGGCATTCTGTCCCCCTTCGTCTCTCGCCACGATAATCCCGATGTGCAAGAGAAGAAGCGCCGCGTTGTCCTGAATACCATCGGCCCCCACTGGGACGGTAACGAAGTGTGGCTGCTCACCGGTGGTGGCGCTCTCTTCGCCTCCTTCCCGCAGTGGTACGCCACCATGTTCAGCGGCTTCTATCTCGCCCTGTTCCTCATCCTCCTTGCCCTCATCTGGCGCAACGTCTCCATCGAGTTCCGCGGCAAGATCGAGACCAAGGGATGGCGCAAGGCCTGGGATATCGGATTCTTCGTTGGCTCCCTGCTGCCGGCGCTTCTCTGGGGTGTGGCCTTCGCCAACATCGTCCAGGGTGTCGACATTGACGCCAACAAGAACATTCTCACCCCGCTGTGGGGCCTGCTGAACCCCTACGGCCTGCTCGGCGGCCTGGCCACCCTGCTCCTGTTCACCCTCCACGGAGGCGTCTTCATGGCCCTCAAGACCGACGGCATCGTTCGCGAGTCCGCTCTTAAGGCAGTTCGCTACGTCGCCATCCCCACTATCATCGTGGTGGCAGCCTTCGGCCTGTGGACTCAACTGGCACACGGAAAGGGCTGGACGTGGGCTGCCCTCGTCATTGCCGCCCTCGCCTTGATTGCCGCCGTCGCCCTGGCATGGCTCGAAAAGGAAGCAGCCGCCTTTGGCCTCATGTGCCTCACCATTGCCGGTGTGGTTTTGCTGCTGTTCGGTGCCCTCTACCCGTACCTCATGCCGAGCACTCTGGAAGGTGGCTTCTCGCTGACCATCTTCAACTCCTCGTCCACTCAATACACCCTGAAGGTGATGACCATCGCCGCGGGTGTGATGACGCCGATTGTCCTCGCTTACCAGGCCTGGACCTTCTGGGTCTTCCGTAAGCGACTGACCACGGCTCTTATCCCCGATGGACTCGGCTTGGAGCCGGCTTCCTAAGACAAAATTAGGTAGCCTTTAGTTCGTGAAGAACAACAAAGAACGCCGACAACCGCCAATTGATCCGCGACTGTGGAAAGCTTCTCGAAGCGCCCGCAGTTACCTGGTTCTCTCGGTAGTTGTCGGCGTTCTTATCGCCGCCCAAATGATCGTTGTCGCCTGGTGCATCGCTACCATTACCAGCGGCATTATTACCGACCCCAGCACCCGCCACCTCAGCGCGTGGACACTGGAACTCAGCCTCCTCGCCGGCATGATCGTGCTGCGCGCCCTCACCGGTTGGGTACAAGACCGCTTCGCCCACCGGTCAGCCGGCCGTGTCGTCCTCGACCTGCGCCTTGCTCTCCTTCGCGCCGCCCGCCGCACTAACCCGCGCGTGCTGGCCGCGAACCGAGATGAACTCCGCACCGTCGCCACCTCGGGGCTGGACGGGCTCCCCGCCTACCTCATCAGTTACATCCCCGCCCTCATGCTGGCGGCCACCGTCAGCCCCCTCACCTGGGTGGCAATCCTCTGGGCGGATCGGCTTTCCGCCATTATCATCGCCCTCACTATTCCGCTCATTCCCCTCTTCATGATCCTGGTCGGCATGCTCACCGAAGAGCGCACCCGCCGTCACCTCAACTCCATGAAGACTCTTGCCAGCACCCTCCTCGACTTGGTAGCCGGTCTTCCCACCCTCATCTCCCTCGGCCGCGAAAAAGTCCCCGCCCGGACCGTTCGCACAGTAGGAGAAGAACACTTCGCCGCCAGCATGGCCTCGCTGCGCATCGCGTTCCTCTCCAGCGCCGTACTGGAGCTTCTCTCCACCCTCTGCGTCGCTCTCGTAGCCGTCGAACTGGGCTTCCGCCTCATGGGCTACACCGGCCAAGTTCCTCTCTTCAACGCCATTTTCGTCCTCATTCTGGTGGCAGACGTCTACAAGCCACTCCGCACCGTCGGGTCAAAATTCCACGACTCCGAAGATGGCCAACATGCCGCCGACCGCGCTTTCACCGCCCTCGCTCTGGCCGAGGAGCTCTCCCACCGCCAGCCAGAGACTGATACCGCCTGCACTCTTACCCCTGCCAGCCGCATCGCTGTCACCGGCCTCACCATTGACTCGCGCGGCGCCTACGCCCCCTACCAGCTCTCCTTCACCGCTGAACCCGGACAGATCACCGTCCTCACCGGTGCGAACGGTGTGGGCAAGTCTACGAGCTTCCTCAGTATCCTTGGTATGCCCGGTATGCTCCCCGGAGATCCCGGTGTCCAAGGTGACATCACCGTTGATGGCCACCCCGTTGCCAGCATTCCCACCGCACAACTGTGGGACCACGTCAGCTGGCTACCGCAACGTGCTGCCCTCATTGCCGGCACCGTACTCGACAACCTCGGTGTCCCCACCACCGCTGGCGGCACTAGCGTCAGTGACACTGGTCCGTCCCAACAACTCGACATGGCAGCTATCGCCGACGCAGCCCACCAAACGGGCTTCGACCTTGTGCTCGACCAGCTCCCAAACGGCTACGACACGTGGCTCGGATCCGGCGGCCTCGGACTCAGCCTCGGGCAGCGCCAGCGTCTCGCTCTCACCCGCACTCTCGCTGATACCACACGCCACGTGCTACTCCTCGACGAACCCACCGCCCACCTTGATGGGGAGGCAGAAGCACGCGTGATTGCGCGTCTCCGCGAGCGGGCCGCCACTGGAGACACTATCCTCATCGTCGGTCACCGGGACAAACTTCTCCAGGCAGCAGACAAGGTCGTGCAGGTCGCACGGCTGGACAAGGATACTGAGGAGAGCGGAGAAAGATCACACGTCTCTGCCCTAGCTCCCACATCTGAGGAGGTTGACCAGTGAACGAACTTCGCTTCGCTTTCGATCTACTCCGCATGAATAAGTGGCGGATAGCCCTCGCTGTCCTCATGGGCAGTCTTACCCTCCTGGCAGCCCTCAGCCTGGCCGGCCTGTCTGCCTGGCTCATTGCACGTACCTGGCAGAAACCATTGGTCGCTGCCATTACTGTCTCGGTGACCTGTGTGCGCGCACTCGGCGTGTCCCGCGGTCTCTTCCGCTACCTGGATCGCCTGGCCTCCCACAAAGTTGCATTGGGCGGGCTGGTCAACGCCCGCGAAACTATCTACCAGCGGCTCGCCGCTGGCGACCCCACCGTGGTGCTGCGGATGCGCAAGGGGGATTTCCTCGCCCGCCTCGGCTCCGATGTAGATGACGTGGGAGACCTTATCGTGCGCGCCATCATTCCCGCCTGCGTAGCCCTCGTGCTGGATGTCATTGCGGTGGTGTGGATGTTCCTCCTCTCCCCATGGGCCGGGCTCGTGCTAGCCGTCACCCTCCTCCTGGCCGGTGTACTGGTTCCATGGCTGTCTGCCCGCTCCTACACTGCCGCCGAGGAAGCCCGCGCGGAGGCCGAACACGACCTTTACTCGGATGTCGTCACCGTCATGGACCATGCCCCCGAGCTGGCTGTGGCGGGGCGTCTCGACACAGTCATCGATTCCGCTGATCGTGCCGGACAACGCAGTCTGCGGGAAGAAGACCGTAGCGCGGTCCCCAACGCGATTGCCTCGGCTATCGGGCCAGTTGCCACCTGGCTGACTGTACTGGCCTGTCTGATGATCGGCATCATCCTCTACGCCCAGAATGGGGCGGGGGTTATCTTCGCCGAGACAACTGCCATGCAACCCACCACCCTGCTGGTGATGGCGCTCCTTCCGCTCGCTGCTTTTGAAGCCTCCGACCAGTTGCCGGCTGCCGCACAACAGTATGTGCAGTCGCGCGCGTCGCTCCGCCGACTCCGCGAACTCCTCACCCCACCCCGCACGGCCGAGGGAACTTCGGTGCCAGCAGACGTACCGGCGGGTACCCCGGCAGTTCAGGTGGAGAACCTGGTGGCTGGCTGGGACGCTGCACACCCCCTCAATGAGCCGCTCAGTGTGCAGCTGCAGCCCGGCCAACGAGTGGTTATCGTGGGCCCCTCCGGTATTGGAAAAACCACCCTGCTCTCCACCATGGCTGGCTTGCTTCCGGCTCTCAACGGATCGACCCGTATCCATGGTGTGGATGTGGCCACAGCGGAAGAGACCAGCCTGCGCGCCGCTGTGGGGGTGTTCCCCGAGGATGCCCACCTGTTCGACACGACGGTGTTGGAGAACCTGCATGTGGTGACAGGTGACCTGACGGAGGACGAGGCCGTGGCTGCCCTCCAGAAAGTGGGCTTGGGCGAGTGGCTCGAGCACCTTCCCGCGGGAGTGCACACCCAGCTGGTGGGTGGTGCGGAAGCGGTTTCTGGTGGTGAACGCCGCCGCATCCTGCTGGCACGCGCCTTGGTGTCGCAGCGCTCAGTGGTGTTCCTCGACGAGCCTACCGAGCACATGGACGCGGTGGACGTGACCGCCATGATGCAGCGAATTTTGGCGGCAGATGATATCTTCACCCCCGACCAAGCGGTGGTGGTGGTGACGCATGTGCTGCCGGCTCAGCTACCGGAGGGTGTGCAGGTAATGAATGTGGAGCCGACACCTGAGCGCCGGCTCCTCTCCGTCTAACCCGCTCAGCTGGTGCTAGCCGACAACACGGTGAAGACGTGCGGACATGCGTGGCACATACTCGTTGCTCACTTCGCGCTCTTCGACCCATCCCAGGTCTGTGCCTTCGACGAGACCATAAAGACGTTTGCTGCGGCCCAGATCCTGGCCGGTGGGGGAGGCAAGGGACACATCGGTTGTCAGTTCCCAAGCCCGCTCATTCAGCGGCTTCCCCAGGTAGAGTTCGGAGAGTCCGGTGCTGGTGCACACCAGTAGCTCAATCTCATCGGTGGGGCTAATGCGCCAGAAGCCGGTCTCGCGCACATCCGGGTTGGTGACGGAGCCGTCCCCGTCCAGTCGCCAGGTGCGAGAATCCCAGCACAGGTAGTTTTCGCCGTTGTGGGAGACAATGAGCTGCTGTCCAAAGGCGAAGTCCCCTTGCTCGTTCTTGGCTTCTTCTTCGCTGGGGGTGGTTTCGGGGTAGTTCCCAACGCCTTCCCCCCGCCAGACGCCCACCAGGGGGAGGAGGGCCAGCAGGCCTTCGTGAATGTCCGGCCCGTAGCGCAGGTTGGCGGTGTCGTCGGCAATGGGCAGGCCTTCGAGGGCGGGGATGTTGAGGCCGGAGGTAGCGGCGGCAACTTCCTCCGCTTTAGTGATGGCTTCGTTGCCGGTGAGGGGTGCGTCGTCGCGAGGGGTAGTGGTGTCAGTCATGATGGTGATGAGTCCTAGTAGTTTCGTCGGTTAGTGCGGCGCTGGTGCCGGCTGGAGCGACTGTCTCGGGTACGGAGGGAACGGCGCACTGTTCCATTGTCCTCGGCGTCTACCGGGGTGTCGCTGCGGAAAAGGGCGGTGTCGGCGGTCTCGCTGTCGAGAGGGTCATCGTCCGGTGCGTCTACGGGGATGCGGCGAAAGTTGTAGATCAGTACGGCCATCATCCCGACCGCCTGGGCTAGGGCGACCAGGATGAGGACAATCTGCATTGCCGTCACCATCGTCACATCCTTTCTGACGCGCGGGGTGGGGGAGTTACGTCGTTACTGTGGGGCGAACTTGAAGTAGTTGGTGAGGTTTTCCCACCGCGCCTGAGTTGAGGTACCTCCAGGATACCGGGCGGTGTCTGTTCCGGTGATGGGGGACTGGGCGGTTGGTCCCACAATGACAAGGTTTCCGGCTTGCGCGAAAGCCAACTGGGGGACGATTCCGAGGGGGAGTGAGGGGACCCGTAAGCTTAACGAGAGCCGCTTAAATACCTGTTGGGTGAGAGAGTCGTTGACAGAGCACTTGTCTGGTTTGAGCCGTTGTGACGTGTCGACGAACTTTTCCAGATTTTCTGGGTCAATTTCCAGTCGCTTCCCTTCCTTCCAGAAGAAGACGTGGGCGCGCACTGCCACCAACACCGGGTGGGGGCCGTCGCTGCCGCAGGGGAGCTGGAGGGTGCCGGTGAGGAGTGCTTTGTCCTCTCCAGTGCCGGCGGGGGAGGCATTGTCGGCGGCCTGGAATTGGAGGTCACTTATGCCCGAGTATTCGGCCAAGGCGCTGCCGGAAATGTAGACGCGTCCTGTCCCTTCCCCAAAGCTGAAGTCGCGTAACCGCCCGGCGAACAGATCGTGCTGGTCGAAGCGCAGGTTAGAGTATTCCACTTGGACGTTAGCGCGAGGGATATCGGGGGAGGCGTGGGGCTCGTCATTGAGGTTGACGAGAAGCCCGCCCGTGCGCCCGGCAGGAAGTTTGACGAGGTTGGGGAAAGATTTGATGGCCACCTCTGGGCGGGTGTGGATACGCGGGTTGGTGAGGATGGCGTTGGCGAACATTTTCTCCGCAGAGGAGGAGATGGCGATCTCTACGATTCCCAGCAGTACCACCACGATGGCCAGTCCGGCCAGACACTTCATCACCGTCGTTTTCCACGTGCGCATACTCCTATTGTGGACTATCGGTTCTCTGCTTACTAACAACTATGGCCATGTGGTTGGGTAGAATAGGCTGTAATTAATGAGCCTGCCCTGGCTGTTCTGCTCCGGTAGCTGATGCGTCAACCCGGCAGGTGCCCTGAAGGGAGAGCCTATGCGTATTCTCGTGCTTAGCCACGAGACGGATGTCGCGTCCGTAGTGCCGGCTCTCGGACTGCTACCCCATACTGTGGTGATGCGTCCCAAAGATCTTCGCGTCCTCGTCGACGAAGAAGAGCGTGACGTCGTGTTGGTGGACGCTCGTAGCGAACTGGCAGAAACTCGCTCCTTGTGCCGCTCCCTTGCCGCCACCTGCGACCAGCCCGTCATCCCCGTGCTTACCGAAGGTGGCCTCATTGCTTTGAGCCCAGACTGGAAAGTAGCGGACTTGCTCCTCACCACTACCGGTCCAGCGGAGTTGGAGGCCCGCCTCAGAATGGTGGTCGCGCGCCTACAGGAGGCGGAAGAAAGGTTGGATGACGGCATCATCACACTCGGTGATCTTGTTATTGACGAAAATACCTACGTGGCGCGCCTCAAGGGGCGTTCCCTCGACCTGGCGTACAAGGAATTCGAGCTCCTGAAATTCCTGTGCCAGCATGCGGGGCGAGTTTTTAGCCGTGCCCAGCTCCTCCAAGAAGTGTGGGGCTATGACTTCTTCGGTGGTACTCGCACCGTGGATGTACATGTGCGCCGTCTGCGCGCCAAGCTCGGCCCGGAGTACGAGTCTCTCATTACAACAGTGCGCAACGTAGGCTACAAAGCGGTGGCACCCTCCGCGAGCAGGAAATCGGAGAGTGCTATGGACATCACCTCACGCGAAGGATAACTCTGTGCCAGAACTACACTGCGAGATCGATTTTCCCGCTCAACTGCGGGCGCAAGCCGAGATCGTATGTGCGGCTGCCCTGTCCCACGACGGCGTTGAACCGCTCTCAGAACAGGCCGCTGCCCTCATTTGGGCGGATCCCTCCGCTACCCTCCTCCACGCCTGGGTAACCGACGATGGGCGTCTGGTGGGCTACGGGAACGTCGATGCGCGCCGGATCCCTACCATCGAATGTGTTGTGCACCCCACCGCCCGAAACCAAGGGTCGGGCGAGAAGCTTCTGCGGGCACTTCTCGATGCTGCCCTCCGCATCAGCCCCAGCGATACCGACACCAGTACCGCCAGTACGGACGGTGACGAGTCCCTCGACCAACGTCCCATGGTGTGGTCGCATGGGGACCTACCTGCCTCCCGGCACCTGGCGGAACGCCTTGATCTCGAGAGGTCCCGGGGACTCCTGCGGATGAGCTGTCCCGCCGACAGCCTCATCGTCAACCTGCCGGACCTCGCCACCGGTATCGACATCATCTCCCTGGCCGAAGCTGATGCCCGCTTTGGACAGGACACCATTGATGCAGAGATGCTGCACGTCAACAATGCTGCTTTCTCTTGGCATCCCGAGCAGAGCGGCTGGACCGTTGACGATATCCTCTCCCATCGGGAGGAACCTTGGTTCGCCTCGGAGGAGTGCTTCGTCGCCCTCGTCACCGACGACACTGCCTACCACCGTTCCCAGCCACAGGTGGCAGGCTTCGTGTGGACCAAGCTCCACGGTGTCACTGACACCACTCCCGCCGGGACCGCCGGGGAACTGTACCTCGTCGGCGTCGACCCGGAGATTCAGGGCAAGCGTATTGGCACCGTCCTCACTTCGCTTGCGTTACGCCGGCTGGCGGCGCGAGGGGTACCAGAGCTCATCCTCTACGTGGAGGGTGACAATGCCGCCGCCTTGAAGGTGTATGAGCGGAATGGGTTTACCGTGGCACGCTGCGATGTGGCGTACCGCTGTGATGCGGACGATCCCTCTCTCCTCTCCGCCAGATAGGCACTCTACCTCGGCTTATTTCATCAATTGTTTACCCAGCCAAGGAGGTGCTCGTTCCTTGCCTATCGGTACCGTGAACGGTGTATGGACACGCTAGACGACACTGCTTTCCGCCCCCGGCGCACCGGAGCGCGCATTGCCATGACACTGCTGGCTCTCGGGACAACCAGTGCTGTGCTCACCGCCTGCGGAGGCAACCCGGATAACACGCGCGGCACCCTGACCGGGGAAGGTGCCACCTCGCAACAAAACGCCATCAACCTGTTCGCCGACGTGCTTATTCGAGAACATGGCATCAACCTTGCCTACAATGCCACAGGTTCAGGCGCAGGCGTCCAGAAATTCCTAGAAAGCGTCGTCGTTTTCGGCGGCTCCGACTCTCCCCTCGATGAGGATGAAGCCCAGCGTTCTCTCAAACGCTGCAAGGGACATCCCGCCTGGCACCTCCCCCTCGTCATCAGCCCCGTCGCCATCGCCTACAACCTTCCAGGTGTAGATGGCCTTGCCCTCACTCCCGACGCTCTCGCCCTCATTTTCAACGGCGGGATCACCACGTGGAACGACCCCCGCCTCCAGAAGCTCAACCCGGGCAAGAATCTTCCTGAGGAGCACATCTCTGTCATCTTCCGCTCGGACAAATCCGGCACCACCGACAACGTGCAGAAATTCCTCACATACACCGCGCCCAAGAGCTGGAAATCGCACGCCACCGGTAAAGTCTGGCAGGGGGTCGGAAACGGCGCCCAGGGCTCCGCCGGTGTCGCCGGGGACGTTATGGGCAACAAGTACGCTATCACCTATGTGGAGGGCGGATACGCTGCCAAAATGCAGAAGGCCCGCCTGGACTTCGGCTCTGGCCCCGTTGCCATGACAGACCAGTCCGCCGGCCGCGCCCTTGACCACATTCGCTTCCGCGACAAGAGTTTCGACCGCGTTGTCGACACTAAGCACCTGTACACGCTGAACAAGCCGGGTGCCTACCCCTTCCTCCTCACCACCTACGAGATCTTCTGCTCCGCCGGGTACTCCCCAGCAGACCGGGGCCTCCTGCAGACCTTCCTCCACAGTGCCCTCACCGAAGGCCAAAAAGTGGTCAGCACCCACGGATACATCCCGTTGCCCCCCAGCTACCAGAAGAAACTCATGGCCACAGTAGAGGCGGCTAACAAATGAGTGGAGGCACACAAGCACAGGACAAAGTCTTCGCAGGAGCGATGAAGGGCTCCGGCATCTTCATCGTCGTCGTGATCGCCTCCATCGGCATCTTCCTCCTGTGGAACGCCATCCCCGCCCTGCAGCACAACACCGTCAACTTCTTCACCTACAACGGCCCCTGGTCCACCGACGACCCAGACGCCATGAAGTTCGGTATCTCCAACCTCTTCTGGACCACTCTCGTGGTGTCGCTGGTAGCGCTCCTCCTTGCCCTCCCCATCTCACTGGGAATCTCGCTCTTCCTCAGCCAATACTGCCCCGCCAAGCTCAAAGGCCCGCTGGTCTACACCGTGGACCTCCTCGCAGCAGTGCCCTCCATCGTCTACGGTATCTGGGGAGCCGGTGTTCTCGGCCCCTTCCTCGGACCCGCCTTCCAATGGATCTCCGACACCATCGGTGCCGTCATCCCCTTCCTCCGCTCCGAACCGAGCGACCCGCCGCTCGGCACCGCCCGCACAGTCCTCACCGGTGCCGTGGTGCTGGCCATAATGATCCTTCCCATCATCACCTCCACCGCCCGCGAAGTCTTCAACCAAACCCCCAAAGGGCAGATCGAAGCCGCCCTTGGCCTCGGTGCCACCCGCTGGGAGATGATCAAACTCTCCGTCCTCCCCTTCGGTAAATCCGGGCTGATCTCCGGCGCTATGCTGGGCCTCGGTCGCGCACTCGGGGAGACGATGGCACTCTTCATGGTGATCGCCGGCGGTACCTTCGCAGGCTCCCTCTTCGACTCCGGCACTACCTTCGCCACCTTGATCGCCCAGTCCGCCGCTGAGTTCAAAGACCCACTCTCCACCGGCGCCTACATCGCCGCCGGCCTAGTGCTCTTCGTCCTCACCTTCATCGTCAACAGCATCGCCCGCGGCGTGCTCGCACGGAAGGGGAAGTAAATGTCACATGTAGCAGCTGACGGCATCGTTCGCGACGAAGATTCCTTCACTCCCTGCACTAACCCACGCAACCCCAGCACCCCACTAAAGAGCGTCGGTTTCGAACCGCTGGCCACCCGCCGCAAGGTGTCCAACCACGTCGCCACCGTGCTTATCTGGGCCTGTCTCATCCTGGCCCTCATCCCCCTCATCTGGGTACTCGCCACTGTCATTATCAAGGGAGCGCCTGCCATCGCCAGCCTTGTCTGGTGGAATAACGGCGACCTCGGCTATGCCCCCGGTGACAAAGGCGTCGGACATGCCATCGCCGGCACCCTCCTGCAGGTTGCCATGTGTACCCTAGTATCCGTTCCCATCGGCCTCGCCATCGGCATCTACCTGGTGGAATACGGGCAAGGCAAGGCACTCGGCCGGGTCACTACCTTCATGGTGGACATCCTCTCCGGTGTCCCCTCCATCGTCGCCGCACTCTTCATCTACACCGTGTGGATGAGTATCTTCGGCTTCGATCGTTCCGGTTTCGCCGTCACCCTCGCCCTCATCCTGCTGATGATCCCCGTCATCGTCCGCAACACAGAAGAGATGCTGAAAGTAGTGCCGCAGGATCTCCGCGAAGCCGCCTACGCACTAGGCGTGCCTAAGTGGAAAACCATTATGAAGATCGTACTGCCCACCGCCGCCTCCGGCATCGCCTCCGGCGTCATGCTGGCAATTGCTCGCGTCATGGGTGAATCCGCACCCGTCATCATCCTGGTGGGCTCCACCCGCGCCTTCAACTACGACCTGTTCCATGGTCCGCAGAGCTCACTGACGCTCTACATGTACGATGCCTTCCGCGTCACCCCCGATTACGCGGACTCCGCCGACCTGTGGGGAAGCGCTCTCACCCTTGTCATCCTCATCGCGATCCTCAATATCTTGGCACGCGTCATTGCCAAGGCGATCGCCCCGAAGAACGTCTAGCCGGAAGAAAGAGTAAGAATTAGCCATGGCAAAACGACTCGACATGAAAGACGTAAATATCTACTACGGCAAGTTTCACGCCGTGAAAGATATTTCCCTCTCAGTCGCACCTCGCTCGGTGATGGCCTTTATCGGACCCTCCGGCTGCGGTAAATCCACCGTCCTGCGCACTCTTAACCGCATGCACGAAGTTACCCCCGGCGCCTACTGCACCGGCGAGGTCCTCCTCGATGGCCAAAACATCTACGGCCCCCAGGTTGACCCCGTTTCTCTCCGCTGCACCATCGGCATGGTCTTCCAACGCCCCAACCCATTCCCCACCATGTCCATCGAGGACAACGTCGTCGCCGGCCTGAAGCTGCAACGCCGCATCTCCAAGCAGGAAAAGCAGGAGGTGGTGGAGCGCTCCCTGCGCGCCGCCAACCTTTGGGATGAGGTCAAAGACCGCCTCACTATTCCCGGCGGTTCCCTCTCTGGTGGACAGCAGCAACGACTGTGCATCGCCCGTGCCATTGCCGTCGAACCCGAGGTACTGCTGATGGACGAGCCGTGCTCCGCCCTTGACCCCATCTCCACCCTGGCCGTCGAAGACCTCATGGGCCAGCTCAAGGAGAACTACACCATCGTCATCGTCACCCACAATATGCAGCAGGCGGCCCGCGTCTCCGACGACACTGCCTTCTTCAACCTGGAAGAAACCGGGAAGCCTGGTCAGCTGGTGGAAGTGGGCCCCACTAACAAGATCTTCTCCAACCCCGACAACAAGGCCACAGAGGACTACATCTCCGGCCGCTTCGGCTAACCCCCGCGAGGCGCAGTGAGCACACAAGAGGCCCGCACTTCCGTAAGGGAGGTGCGGGCCATATGTCACTTCAACGCCAAGTACACGAGGGCGGGAGCAACTCTGTAGGCAGTTACCCGTATGAGGTTTCCAGCCCACTTGCAGCACGGTTTAGTCGTGCTCTGCCGCCTCCTGGGTAGCTTCCGCCAACTCATCCAGCTCCGGGTCCTCGCCGGTCACCAGATAGATGACGCGTTGCGCGGCATCAACGGCGTAGTCGCCAAACCGCTCCAGGTAGTGAGCGAGCAGTGCCAGGTCGGCAGCCTGTCGAGGGCTGAAGGTACAGCTGGGGGTACGCACCAGGGCGAGGGCAGCTTCCCGGTAGTCATGCATGCGCAGGTGTCGTTCACTCAACCAACGGGCGGTGACAATATCCAGCTCATCCAGCACCTGCACGGCGGTGTTGCCTTCGGCGGTCGCCAGCTTCGCCATGGACTCGATGAGGTCAATAGCTTCGTCGGGAACACAGCAGTCGGGGTGGTGGTCGCGGGCAAGGTCTGCAATGTGCAAGGCATGCATCGTCATGTGACGAGCGTCGTTCACGGAGTTCATCGCCGACACTACTTGACGGAGGTCACTCGCCACCGGGGCCTGGAGTGCCAGCAGGTCGAAGGAGAGAACCGCCATTTCGTGGGCGTCTACGCTGAGCTTGTCAGCACCACTAATGACATGTTCCGCAGCGGAGAGGTCGGCATTCAGTAGTGCGCTGGTAGCTAGCTGCAGGTTATGGGTGGCCTGTTGGAGAAGATCCTGCAAGCCGCTCTTCAGAGTCTCAAGCTGATGCTGATAAGCAGTACGCATGTGTCCATCATACGAAAAAGTGCAGGCTGGAAGCAGAGGAACAAGTTTAAGGTGCGGTGAATACTACAGGCGCGTTAACCGCCCGAATGTAGGTCGTGGTCATCTACCACCACACCCTCTTGCTCGGGGTCATCCAGCCACCCGTCCGGAAGCGTTACTTTTGCCGCCACTGAGCCTTGTCGGCCACGCGGCGCATCCGGATTCTCCGGCATCGCCGGGCTGTCGGCGAAGGGGGCGAGCAACTCTGTGATTTCCTCCACAGTGGAGACGCGTGACAGCTGCTGGCGTAGCTCACGACCTGCCGGGTAGCCGTGCAAATACCAGGCGATGTGTTTGCGCAGATCCCGGCAGCCCTTCAGCTCACCGTGGAATTCCGCCAACAGTTGCGCATGGCGCACCATAATTGCTGTTACTTCCCCCAATGTGGGTGGGGCCGAAATGGGGTCCCCTGCCAGAGCTTGGTGGATTTGGGCGAAGAGCCACGGACGTCCCAAGCATCCACGCCCCACGACTACCCCATCGCAGCCGGTCTGTTCCATCATCGCGGCGGCATCGGTCGCGGCAAAAATGTCCCCATTGCCCAGCACTGGGATAGAGGTGACGTGTTCTTTCAGAGTGGCGATAGTGTCCCAGTGGGCGTGGCCGGCGTAGCGTTCCGCTGCGGTCCGGCCATGGAGGGCGACGGCGGCCGCCCCCTCGTCTTCCGCAATTCGGCCTGCATCCAGGTAGGTGATGTGGTCGTCGTCAATACCCACCCGGAATTTCACGGTCACGGGGATATTTGTTCCGGCGGTCGCCCGGACGGCGGCACGCACAATGTCCAGGTAGAGGCGCCGCTTGTAGGGGAGGGCGGAGCCGCCGCCCCGGCGGGTGACCTTGGGGACGGGGCAGCCGAAGTTCATATCGATGTGGTCTGCCATGTCCCGGTCCACAATGAGGCGGGCCGCCCGGTAGGTCCACTCTGGGTCTACCGTGTAAAGCTGTACCGAGCGGGGGGTTTCGGTGGGCGCAAAGCGCATCATATCGAGGGTTGCGGGGTGTTCTTCGGCAAGGGCGCGGGCCGTCACCATCTCGCAAACATAAAGCCCGGAAACAGCTCCGACGCGGGCTAGTTCTTGTTCGCGGCAGAGGACCCGGAAGGCAGCGTTGGTAACCCCAGCCATCGGTGCGAGGACGACGGGGGAGGAGAGTTCCAGGGATCCAATGCGTAACACCTCTCCATTCCACCGTGAATCGGGCAGCTAGTGCAAATATCGTTTATTCTGAGCTCACCACTAGTGTGCTGCATCCTTGATGTAGCATCCCACCGAGAGCGACAGAGAGTGACCGAGCGGCCCCCTATGCCCCCTTCCGAGATCAGCTACCTGCCGGCCTCCGCCGTACTCGATTTCATTCACCCGGGGGCCCGCATTCTGGTTCCCGCTGAAGCTGCGGAACCCGTCACCCTCTTGGATGCTATTGACGCAGCCGGCCCCACCTTGGAGGATGTGCAGATCCACTGGATGGATCCGTTCACCACCCGTCCATTTCAACAAGGGTCCTACCCGGGGCGGCTTACCCACGTGAACTACTTTTTGGGCTCGGGATCCCGCGACAGCTACCATGCGGGACATTCTGAACTGGTCTGCGCTGATTTTTCGCAGATTCCGGCGATTCTTCGTAGGCAGGTGAAGCCTACCTTGGCTATTTCCCACTGTTCCCTGCCCGATGCGGAAGGGTACGTGTCACTGGGGACGAACGCTGACTATGTGGCCTCTTTTATCGGCACTATCCCTTTTTTCCTGGAGGTTAACCCCCATGTGCCGTACACGTATGGGGCACACCGCCTCCATGTGAGCCAGGTGGCGGGTTTCTGCTATTCGGAGGCGCCGCTGCTCACTGTCACTCCGCCGCCGCTGAGCGCAATCGATGAGCGTATCGCTGAGTATGTGGCGGCGGACATCCCTGACCGTTCGTGTCTGCAAATTGGGGTGGGGCGGGTACCGAATGCGCTACTGGGGCATTTGGCGAACCATCGGGATCTGGGGTTGCACTCGGAGGCTATTAGTGACGGGGCCATGCAGCTCATTGAGGCGGGTGTCATTACGGGCTCTTACAAGCGCTGCCGTCCGGGTAAGCATGTGGCGACTTTTGCGGTGGGGTCGCCGGCGCTCATGAGCTGGCTGAACTACAACCCGACGGTGGAGTTTCTGTCGGTGGAAGAAACCAATAACCCGGCTGTCATTGCCCAGGAGCGGCGGGTGTGCGCAATTAACGCCACTAGCGAGGTGAACCTGTGGGGGGAGTGCTGTTCGGAGACTATCGAGGGACGCTACTTCTCGGCGGCGGGCGGCCAAGCGGACTTCTGTCTGGGCGCGTTGTGGTCTTCCGGGGGCCGCAGCTACATTGTCACTCCTTCTACTGGGCGGGGTGGCAAGAGCCGTATCGTGGTGCGGACGAGCCGCGGGAATATCGTCACGACCAGTAAGAATCTGGTGGATAACGTCGTGACGGAGTGGGGCGTTGCAAGGCTGCGGGGGCGTACGGTGACGGAGCGGGCGCGAGCGTTGATCGCAATCGCGCACCCTGACTGGCGGGAGCAGTTGGAGCGAGAAGCTTGGGAAGCAGGGATCCTGCGCGGCAGCAGTTAGGATGGTGGCATGAAGGCCATCGTTACTGTTACCGGAATTGACCATACTGGCATTGTTGCTGCCGTGGCCAACGCTCTTGCTGAACTTGACACCAATATTCTCAACATGTCGCAGACCCTTATGGATGAGTACTTCACCATGATCCTGCAGTGTGAGTTCGATGACACTGTGCAGCCCATTGGTACGTTGCAGGAACGTCTTTCTGTGGTGGGTGAGGAGCAGAAGCTGGATATTCGTATCCAGTCGGAGGCCATCTTCGACGCCATGCACCGGCTGTAGAAGGCGGATGTTGCGATGAGTATGGACACCACTGAGAATATTCTCGAAACGATTCGTATGATCGAGGAGCAAAACCTCGATATCCGTACTGTCACTATGGGTATCTCCCTGTTGGGATGCATTGATAGTGATGGGGAGCGTTGCCGTCAGAAGATCTATGACACTGTGACCACGCGTGCTGCTCGCCTGGTGGAGGTGTGTGAGCAGATTGAGCGGGAGTTGGGAATCCCGATTATTAACAAACGCATTTCCGTCACCCCGATTGCGTTGATTGCGGCAGCGAGTGGGGAGAGTGACTATGTGGAGTTCGCTCGGACGCTGGATAAAGCAGCGCATGCGGTGGGCGTGAACTTTATCGGCGGCTTCTCGGCACTTGTTGAAAAGGGTTCCACAACAGGGGATTTAGCTCTTATTAACTCAATTCCGCAGGCCTTGGCGGAAACGAGTCTGGTGTGCTCGTCGGTAAATATTGGCTCCACGCGGGCCGGAATCAACATGTCGGCGGTGGGCCGCATGGGCGAGGTTGTGAAACAGGCGGCTGAGTTGACAGCTGATCAGCAAGGGTTGGGCGCTGCCAAGCTAGTGGTATTTGCAAATGCAGTGGGGGACAACCCATTTATGGCCGGGGCCTTCCACGGTGTCGAAGAACCCGACTGTGTGGTGTCGGTGGGCGTATCCGGCCCCGGTGTCATTAAGCGCGCACTAGAGAACTTCCCCACGGCAAGCTTCGGTGCAGCCTCTGATGTCATCAAGAAAGCGGCCTTCAAAATAACCCGTGTGGGACAGCTGGTCGGCCGTATCGCTGCGGAGCGTCTTGGAGTGCCCTTTGGCATTGTCGACTTGTCCCTTGCCCCTACCGCCGCTGTGGGTGACTCTGTGGCTCGTATCCTGGAGGAACTGGGGCTGGAGCGGGTGGGTGCCCACGGCACCACTGCCGCCCTGGCGCTGCTCAATGATGCAGTGAAGAAGGGCGGCATGATGGCCTGCGGTCACGTGGGCGGCCTTTCTGGATCCTTTATTCCCGTCTCCGAGGACATTGGCATGATTGAGGCAGCAGAATTGGGTGCCATCGATCTGTCGAAGTTGGAAGCGATGACGGCCATTTGTTCGGTTGGCCTCGATATGGTGGCTGTTCCTGGCGATACTCCGGCAGCCAGCATTGCCGGCATGATCGCCGATGAGGCAGCCATTGGCATCATGAATTCGAAGACTACCGCGGTGCGCGTCATCCCGGTTCCGGGTATGCAGGTGGGGGACACGGTCGAGTTTGGCGGATTGTTGGGCCATGCTCCGATTATGGCGACGTCCCCGTATTCATCGGAGACGCTGATGGGCCGGGGCGGACGTCTACCTGCCCCGGTGCACGGGTTTAAGAATTAGACGCCATCCACGAAACCCATCTGGCGCCATGCCTCGAAGACGGCGATCGCGGCAGTGTTGGCTAAGTTCATAGAGCGTCGCCCCGGTAGCATCGGCACGCGTACCACTTCTGTAACGCGTGGGTCTGCGAGTTCGGCATCGGTGAGCCCGGTGGGTTCCGGTCCGAAGAGCAGGATGTCGCCGGGGCGATAGTCTATTTCTCCATAGTGGCGGGTGCCGCGGACGGAGAAGGCGAAGACGCGGCCGGGGGTGCGGCTGGCGGCGGCGGGCATTGCTTGGGCAGCGGGGGAGGAGGGGCCGCTGGTGAGGGCGGTGAGGGCGGTGTCGAGGTTCTGGTGGAGTACGACGTGCGCCATGTCGTGGTAGTCCAGGCCGGCACGCTGGAGGTTCTTATCGGAGAGGTCGAAGCCAAGGGGGCCGGCGAGGTGGAGTTCGCAGCCGGTGACGGCGGAGGTGCGGATGGCATTGCCAGTGTTGGGCGGAATGCAGGGGCGGGCGAAGAGGATGCGAATGTTGGCGCCGGGCATGTGTTTATTGTGCCATGTGGGGTTTGCGGAGGTGTAGTGGGGGTGATGACGGCAGAAAACGTCACCACACGATGTTTCCTTCCCGCAGGAACATGGAATACTAAGAACCGTGACTGCAGTTAAACTCGATGGACTTAAGTACCGCGACGAAATCTTCGCCGACCTCACTACCCGTGTAGCTGCCCTCCGAGAGAAGGGCATCGTTCCGGGCCTCGCCACTGTGCTCGTAGGCGACGACCCCGCCTCCCACTCCTACGTGCGCATGAAGCACCAGGACTGCGAGAAAATCGGCGTCCGCTCCATCCGCAAGGACCTGCCGGAGGACACCACCCAAGAAGAACTGGAAGCTGTCATCCAGGAACTTAATGAGAACCCGGACTGCACCGGCTACATTGTGCAGCTGCCGCTTCCCAAACACCTTGACGAGAACCGTATTCTCGGCCTCATCGACCCCGACAAAGACGCCGACGGCTTGCACCCTGTCAACCTCGGCAAGCTGGTCCTCATGGAACCCGCCCCGCTGCCCTGCACCCCCAACGGGTGTATCGGCCTGCTGCGCCGCTACGGCGTGGAACTCAACGGAGCTAAAGTCTGCGTCGTGGGACGTGGCGTCACCGTCGGCCGGCCCATTGGCCTTATGCTCACCCGCCGCAGCGAGAATGCCACCGTCACCCTCTGCCACACCGGCACCAAAGACCTGGCTGCAGAAACCCGTGACGCCGACATCGTCATCGCAGCAGCCGGCCAGCCGCACATGATCACCGCCGACATGATCAAAGAAGGCGCTGCCCTCCTCGACGTCGGTGTTTCCCGTGTGGACGGCAAACTGACCGGCGACCTCCACCCCGACGTGTGGGAGAAGGCCGGCTACGTGTCCCCCAACCCCGGTGGCGTGGGCCCCCTCACCCGTGCTTTCCTCGTCACCAATGTGGTGGAACGTTGCGAACGAATGGCTGCCTCTGAGTGACCGCCCCACAGCCGCCGCGCCGGCAACAGCAGGACCGCACCGCCGGGAGGAAACGCCCCTCCCGGCGGCACACCCCTGCCCCCACCCCCCGGAACCCGCACTTCCTCGACGACAAACCCCAGCTCGTCAACCCGGCATTTCCACCTGAACCCGCCCCCATGGGGCGAGTCGACGCCCCCGATGACGTCATCGAGAACGTCGACCTGGAACGCTACGGTGTCGCCGCCCGCGGCTGGAAGCCCTTCTGGGATTGGTGTGTGGGCATCTTCAAACACGAGCCTGCCTGGTGGCGCCGGCAGGTCGCCTTCTTCATTGTGGTGGCACTGCTCATCGTGTCAGCCGCATTCGTCCTGGCCGACCACTGGCGACGCGGCGTCACCGTGCTGGCCGGAACCGCACTACTGACAGCCGCTTTCCGCTCGTTCCTTCCCGCTGACTATGTGGAGATGCTGGAAGTACGCTCGCAGCGCTTCGACGTCATCTTCCTACTGGTGGTGGGGACGGCTCTACTCTTCCTCGTGATGACAGTTCCTGCTTGACCCCGCATAACCGCGTCTCATCTCGCATCGGTGAGACGCGCTGTCTCGCTGTCTCCCCCAACAATCCGGTGGGGTCGCAACAACCTGGAACAATCGCGGGGGTACAGGGCAGTCTCAGAAAACGAGGGGCTTCCCGTTAAATGTGAGGCTTCCCGTGTTTAGACGTGTACCTGCTCATCCGCCTCGGCCAGTGCCATGGTCTTACGCAGAATCTCCGCAGTCTGGTCGGCTTCAGCCAAGAACCCATCATGCCCCTTCTCAGAGGTGATGATGTCCACCCCATCACAGTAGGGGAGATACTCCGCAATCTCTTCAATCTGGCGCAGTGGATACAGACGGTCCGTATCGACCGCGCAGATCACCGCCGGAACCGTGCAATTCTCCAACACATGGTGGAGGCCGCCACGGTCGCGACCAATATCATGGCGGTTCAGTGCATCCGTCAACAGCACATAACAGCAGGCATCGAAGCGGGCGATGAGCTTAGACGCCTGATGGTCCAAGTAGCTCTGCACCGCATAGCGACCCTGCATACTGAGGTCCTCGCCAATGGGATCCTCCCCGGGGGCCGGACGGTTGCTGAAACGCCGATCCAACTCCTGCTCAGAGCGATAAGAGAGGTGGGCGATGCGCCGGGCAATCCCCAAACCCATAGTGGGTTCACGGCCAGTGCCATGGTAGCCACCCTGCTGCCAGGCAGGATCAGCGGTAATCGCGAGAATCTGGGTGGTTTGCCAGCCAATCTGGTCGGCGGAGGCGCGGGGCCCCACCGCCAACACTCCCGCGGCAGCCACCCGCTGCGGATACATCATCATCCATTCGAGGGCTCGTGCCCCACCCATGGATCCACCGATGACGGCGGCGAAACGCCGGATACCCAGCAGGTCCGCCAATTGTGCCTCAGCCCGCACCATGTCACGAATGGAGATGGCGGGGAAACGCGCACCCCAGTAGTGCCCATCCGGATGGAGTGAGGACGGGCCGGTGGTGCCGCGGCAACCGCCTAGCGTGTTGGTGCATATGACGAACCAGCGGTCAGTGTCGATAGGACAGCCCGGCCCCACCATGCCCGGCCACCAGCCGGGGGTGGGGTGGAGGGCGTCTTTAGGGCCAACGACATGCGAATCGCCCGTGAGAGCATGCTCGATGAGGACGACATTACTGGCGTCGGCGTTGAGGGTGCCCCAGCACTGTAGGGCGATGGTGACTTGGGGGAGCAGGACACCGGAGTCCAGCAACACATCGCCAATGCGAACATAGCCCAGGGTGCCGTCGGCGGGCGGCAATAGGGGGTGTGCGTGGGATGCCATTGTCTGTCCTCCTTTCGTGTGTCCTAACGGGGCGGCAGAAGCCAACCCGGGGTGTGTGGCCTTCTAGTTTAGTTCTTCAGTGCAGCGACAGCGTCGAAACCGCGTTGTAGGTCTGCGATGATGTCGTCAACGGACTCCAGGCCCACAGAAAGGCGAATGGTGGCGTCGGTGATGCCAGCATGCTTCTTCGCCTCGGTGGTCAGCTGGGAGTGGGTGGTGGAGCCGGGATGGGTGACTAGCGAGCGCACGTCACCTAGGTTCGCGAGGTTGGTGTGGAGTTTGAGGGCGTCAATGAACGTCCAGGCCTCCTTCGTCGAACCTTTGATGTCAAAAGCGAGAACGGAGCTGGCACCCTTCGGGCAGACGCGCTTATGCACCTCATACCAGGGGGAAGAGGGGAGACCAGCGTAGTTGACGGCTTCGACTAGTTCCTGCTGTTCGAGCCACTCGGCCACTTTCTGGGCGTTGGTGACATGCCGCTCCATGCGCAATGCGAGGGTCTCCAGACCAAGCTGGGCCGCCCAGGCGTTGAAGGGGGCGATGCCAGATCCGGTGTCGCGCATGAAGCTGGCACGGGCCTTGAGGAGGAGGGCACCAGCACCTGCATCGGTATAGACGAAGCCGTGGTAGGCCGGGTCGGGGGCGGCGAGGCCGGGGAACATGAGTTCGCCGTCGCGCTTGACAGTCCAATCGAAGGAGCCGCCGTCCACGATAGCGCCCGCCATGACAGTGCCATGGCCTGCCATGAACTTGGTGACGGATTCCACGACCACGTCCGCACCCATATCGAGCGGGCGGGTGAGGTAGGGGGTGGCCATGGTGTTGTCGACAACCAGTGGGACGAGGTTACGGTGGGCAATCTCGGCAATGGCCGGGATGTCTAGTACATCGTTGGCCGGGTTGGAGATGGTTTCGCCGTACAAGAGCTTGGTGTTGGGCTGGACGGCATCCTGCCAGGACTGCGGATCATCCGGGTTCCCCACGAAGGTCACCTGGAGGCCCATCTTCGGGAGAGTGTGGCGGAAGAGAGTCTCGGTGCCGCCGTAGAGGCGGGGGCTGGAAACGATGTGGTCGCCGGCGACGGCAATGGATTCGACGGTGGCCAGGATGGCGGCCATGCCGGATCCGAAGAGTAGAGCACCCACACCGTTCTCGAGAGAGGCGATGCGGGCCTCTACCATATCGTTGGTCGGATTGTTCAAGCGGGTGTAGATGTGGCCGCCCTTGGCGAGGGCGAAGCGGTCTGCCCCATCCTGGCAATCTTCAAAGGCGAAGGCGGTCGTCAGGTGGAGTGGCATGGCACGGGCGCCATAGTCGGAATCTAACGTCTGACCGGCGTGGACTGCACGAGTGTCGAAGTCCCATTCTGCGTAGTCAGTGTTGTCGTATTTGTACTCCACGGGCGTTGCGCCTCCTTGTGCTAGTTAAGCAGTGCTTCTAGGACTCCATCCTACTGGGTGATGGCAGCAAACCCGAGCTTCAAGTCGTCGATGATGTCCTCGACGTCCTCAATGCCGACTGAGAGGCGGATGGTGCCGGGGGTAATGCCGGCGGCGAGCAGTTCTTTCTCAGTGAGCTGGGAGTGTGTGGTGGTGGCCGGGTGGGCTACCAGGGAGCGTACGTCGCCAACGTTGGCGAGGTTGCTGTGGAGTTTGAGGGCGTCGATGAAGGCCCAGGCCTCATCCTTGCCACCCTTGATGTCGAAGGCTAGGACGGAACCGGCACCTTCCGGGGTCACCTGCTTGCCCACCTGGTACCAGGGGCTAGAGGGGAGTCCGGCGTAGTGCACCTTCTCTACTTGGTCCTGCTGGTCGAGCCATTCTGCTACCTGCTGGGCGTTGGCGACATGCTGGCGGACACGCAGTGCCAGAGTTTCGACGCCCTGCTGGATGACCCAGGCGTTGAAGGCAGAGAGGGTGGCGCCAGTATCCCGCAGGAGGGACACTCGTACCTTCAGAGCGAAGGCGGCCGCACCCAGGTCCTTGTAGACAAGGCCGTGGTAGGAGGGGTCGGGCGTGACGAAGCTGGGGAAGACGGGGGAGCCATCCTTTTCGACCGTCCAGTCGAAGGTGCCGCCGTCAACTAGCACACCGCCGAGAGCCGAGCCGTGGCCGCCAATGAATTTGGTGAGGGATTCGGCGACGATGTCGGCACCCTGCTGGAGCGGACGCACCAGGTAGGGGGTGGCGAGTGTGTTGTCGATGAAGAGCGGGACGTTGTTGCGGTGGGCAATCTCGGCGATGCCCGGGATATTGAGGACGTCGTTGGCGGGGTTGGAAATGGTTTCTCCGTAGAAGACCTTGGTGTTGGGCTGGACGGCATCCTGCCAGGACTGTGGGTCATCCGGGTTCTCCACGAAGGTCACCTCGATGCCGTACTTGGGCAGAGTGTGGTGAAGGAGGTTTTCGGTGCCGCCGTAGAGGCGGGGGCTGGCGACGATGTGCCCGCCCGCTTGCACAAGGGTCTGGAGACCACTGGTGATGGCGGCGGCGCCGGAGGCGAAGCCGACTGCAGCGACGCCACCTTCTAGTGCGGCGAGACGGTTCTCGAGAGCTTCAACGGTGGGGTTGGTGAGGCGGGAGTAGACCGGGCCGGCGTCCGAGAGGTTGAAGCGGTTAGCGGCATGCTCGGCGTTGTCGAAGACGAAGGAGGAGGAGAGGTAGATGGGGAGGTTGCGGGCGCTCACTTCGCTGTCGACGTCTTGTCCGGCATGGACGGACTGGGTGGTGAAGTTCCAGTTGGCGGCATTGCTGTTGTCATACTTGGTGGTCATTTTAGTAGTCCTTTAACAGTTGTTTAGTCGTTCGTTGGGGGTGTTTTGCTGATTCAAAAACTACGTGAGATATGGTGACTTATGCCAGTTCAGAGGGGGTTTTACGCAGGGTGATTTTAAGTGGTTTGATGCCATAAGGTAGAAAGAATACATGACAAAACATTGGATGAAACCACAACAATGGAGTCAGAACTGGAGGGCATTTTCCGTTGTTATGGTCGCGGGCTTCGTAGGGCTTTTAAGCATCTCGATTGTCAATGTGGCGCTCCCCGCAATCGAGAGTTCACTACATGCAACCCCCACTCAATTCCAGTGGATTGTGGCTGGTTATTCCGTTGCGTTTGGTCTTTTGCTCGTTCCTTCGGGACGGCTTGGTGACGTCGTTGGGCGACGCCCCGTCTTCCTCACCGGTTCTTTTCTTTTCATGGTGACCTCCTTGGCCTGTGGTTTTTCCACTAGCGCCGAAATTCTGGTCATCATGCGTGTCCTGCAAGGTATCGGCGCATCGATTACGACTCCGCAGGTTATTGGCTTTATTCAAGAACTTTTCCAAGGCCGCGAGCGTGCCCGTGCCTTCGGCATTTTCGGCATGGTCGTCAGTATTTCTTCCGCTATCGGCCCAGCAGTTGGTGGCGTGTTGGTAAGTGCGCTGGGCCTGGACTGGGGGTGGCGCTCGGTCTTCCTCGTTAACATCCCTTTCTCCATTTTCATTCTGGTGATGGGTCCCAAGCTGCTGCCTGTCCCACAGAAGCGGGAAAAGGGCACCAAGCTCAACCTCGACACGGTGGGCCTGCTGTTGATGGCTGCCGGTGTACTGACATCGATGTTGCCGTTCATTCTGGCGACCGACCCCGCTTACGGTGTGAAGCATTCCCCCTGGTACCTCATTGGTGTGGGTGTGCTTTTTGGTGCGCTCTTCACCGCATGGGAACTGTGGCGGGAGAATCGCCAGCATTCTGTGGTGATGCCGCGCGCTCTCATGAAGAACGCCGGCTTTACCTTAGGATCGGCAGTGTCCACCTGCTACTTCGCTGGCTGGACCGGCGTCTTCATCGTCCTCACTCTTTATCTCCAGCAAGGTTTAGGGATGGCTGCCTGGTTGGCCGGACTGATGCAGGTACCGCTGGCTTTGATGGGTGCGTACGGTTCGCAGCGCTCTTCGGTGTGGATGACCTTGCGCGGCCGCTGGCTCGTCCTCATTGGCCTCGTCGTCACCATGGCTGGCCTGGGCCTGATGGCGGCGTCGGCGCTCCTGCTATCGGAAGATTTTGCCTGGCTGGGCATCCTTATCGCGGGTGCTATCGCGGGATTTGGCTCCGGTATCACCATTAGCCCCAACCAGACGTTTGCGCTGGCAGAAGTATCAGTAAAGCAGGCTGGGGCAGCTGGTGGGGTGCTGCAGACCATGCAGCGTGTCGGCTCAGCAGTGGGTATTGCGGGTGTCACTCTGGTGTTCTTCGCTACCCGCTTCGACACCACGCTGGCGGGCTATGCACACGCATTTGGCATCTCGTTGGCGTTCATTATTGCTCTGATGGCGGTGGGTGCGCTCTGTGCCCTGTCCGATGCGCTCCGCAACGATGGCCGCAATGAGCTGCTGGAGATGGAGGCTCCGCAACCGGTGGAGGAGCCGCGATTAGAGAAGGAGCCGCAACCAGTGACAGAGCCACAGCCGGTGACGGAGCCGTAGTCGCGCACCGACTCTCAACCCCACATAGAGCAGAGATGAACCCGGCTTGGTCGGAGCGTCGCCCTCTCCCGCTAGGTTCCGTATTCAACCTCGTCACCCTTCTCATCTATGATGGGGAGGGTAACTTTTTTGTGTCCGCCCAGATCAGCAAGCACCTCCTGCCAGTGCCGCCAACTGCGGCAGGCACAGAACACTACACAATAATCCCTGTATTCACGCTTCAACCCTCGCGCCCAGCGCCACCAAAGGAGAATCAATGTCGAAGATCCACGTCGACGGCACTGTCGTTGAACTCGACGGCGACGAGATGACCCGCGTCATCTGGCAAGACATTCGTGACGAACTGATCCTTCCCTACCTTGACCTTAACCTCGAGTACTACGACCTCGGCATTGAGAGCCGTGACGCCAGCGACGACCAGATCACCATTGATGCCGCCAATGCCATCAAGAAGCACGGCGTCGGCGTCAAGTGCGCCACCATCACCCCCGATGAGGCCCGCGTCGCAGAGTTCGGCCTGAAGAAGATGTGGAAGTCCCCCAACGGCACCATCCGTAACATTCTCGGCGGCACCATCTTCCGCGCCCCCATCATCATGTCCAACGTGCCTCGTCTGGTTCCCGGCTGGACCAAGCCCATCATCATCGGCCGTCACGCCTTCGGCGACCAGTACCGCGCTACCGACTTCAAAGCCCCCAGCGCCGGCACCGTCACCATCACCTTCACCCCGGATGATGGCTCCGAACCCATCCAGCACGAAGTGGTGCGCCTCCCCGAAGACGGCGGCGTTGTCATGGGCATGTACAACTTCAACAAGTCCATCGAGGACTTCGCTCGCGCCTCCTTCAACTACGGTTTGAGCATGAACTACCCGGTGTACCTGTCCACCAAGAACACCATCCTCAAGGCTTACGACGGCCAGTTCAAGGACATCTTCCAGCGTATCTACGACGAAGAGTTCAAGGCACAGTTCGAGGCCGCCGGCCTCCATTACGAGCACCGCCTCATCGACGACATGGTTGCCTCCGCCCTCAAGTGGGAAGGCGGTTACGTCTGGGCATGCAAGAACTACGACGGTGACGTCCAGTCCGATACTGTCGCCCAAGGCTTTGGCTCCCTCGGCCTCATGACCTCCGTCCTCCTCACCCCCGACGGAAAGACCTGCGAGGCGGAAGCTGCCCACGGCACAGTCACCCGCCACTACCGCCAGCACCAGGCAGGTAACCCCACCTCCACCAACCCCATTGCCAGCATCTACGCCTGGACCCGGGGCCTCGCCCACCGCGGCAAGCTGGACAGCAACCAGGAACTCATCGGCTTCGCTACCACCCTGGAAAAGGTCATCGTCGACACCGTCGAAGGCGGCCAGATGACTAAGGACCTCGCCCTCCTCGTGAGCGGCGACCAGGAATGGCTCACCACCGAACAGTTCATGGAAGCTCTCATCACCAACCTTGGAAAGAAACTGGCGGTCTAACCTGTGAGTGACGATCCCACCGCCCCCTTCTCTGCTGCTGGCACTGGCACATCTGCCTCTCCCCGCTCCGCGACACTGGAGGGAGGTCGTGGGGCGTCTCACACCACCTCCGGTTCCGCAAAGCTCGCCATCCTCGCCCTCATCCTGGGCGGTATTGGTACCGCCTGCACGGAATCTGCCATCGTTAGCCTACTGCCCGATGTTGGCCAGCACTTGGGGATGACGACCGAGTCCACGCTCGGCTTCGCCATCACCCTCTACATGATCGGTGTGGTTTTCGGGGCGCCCCTCTTCACCGTGGTCCTCGTCCACATCAACCGCAAAATGCTGTTGATCGCGGCAGTCGCTACCCAAGTGGTGGGTAACCTTCTCACCGTTTTTGCCCCTAACTTTTGGATCCTCCTGGTGGGGCGCTTCCTCGCGGGCGTCCCCCACGGGGCGATCTATGGACTCATGGCCCTCGTCGGTGCCTATCTGGCACCACCCGGTAAAACTGCCCGAACTGTGTCCATCTCCCTGCTCGGTTTGCCCATCGCCAACCTTGCCATCGTCCCTCTCATCACCTGGGTAGGCCAAGCCAACAACTACCGCTACGCATTCGGCATTATCGCCCTCTTCGGCACCCTTGCCTTCGCCGCAATGTTCGCCTGGCTACCTGCCATGAAAGACCTGTCCTCCTCCAATCCCAAGCAGGAGCTAGGGCTGTTCAAGAACCGCCAGGTCGTTCTCACTCTGTTGGCTGGTCTCATTGGTTTCGGAGGTCTCTACGGGTTCCTCAGCTACATCACCCGCACAGTGGATACCATCACCGGGATGAATCCCAACATTATGCCGTTCGTCATGATGGTCATCGGCATCGGCGCCCTTGTCGGTACCCTCCTCGCCGGACAACTCTCGGACCGTGTCCCGGAAGCCGCCTTTCCTATTATCATGGGCAGTTTCGTTGTGGTACTGGCAGTCTCACCACTCATGGTGCAAAACCCCATCACCCTCTTCATAGAAGTATTCCTGGTGGGTGTCTTCGGTACAGGAGCCTTCTCACCCGCCATGCAGGTTCGCCTCATTCGCCATGCGGGCGACTCCCAAAACCTTGCTTCCGCAATGAATCATGTGTCACTCTGTCTCGCGAATGTCATCGGTTCTTTCCTCTCTACGCAGGTAGTCCACCATCAGCTGGGCGGTGAGTTCATGTACATCCTGCCCGCCGTGTTTGGGGCAGTCCTCGGTGCCATTGGCCTCGTCTTCCTCCTCAGCGCCGTCTACTTGGTGAAATCCGGTAAGGATGCCGCCGCTTCCGTGGACTCCATTACCGTGAAAGGTGCTGTTCAGTGACCATTACCGTCACCTCCGTCAACGTCAACGGCATTCGCGCCGCCACTCGCGTTCGCTCTGCCGAGAACCCCGGGTTTCTCGCGTGGCTAGAGTCCACGAACGCCGATATTGTGTGTATGCAGGAAGTGCGCGCCACCCCTGCACAAACTGCGGATGCCCTAGCACCAGCCCTCGTCGACAATGGTGGATGCTGGCACCTCTGCATGCAGGAGGCCGCCGCAAAAGGCCGTGCCGGCGTCGGCATTCTCAGCCGCCAGGCCCCCCTGGCTGTTCGTACCGGGATCGACGTGGAGGAATTTGCACGTGCCGGGCGCTACATTGAGGCAGACTTTGCCGTGGACGGGAAACTCACAGGAGCCAGTGAGGGTGACGTCCTGACCGTGGCCTCGCTCTACCTTCCCTCGGGGGAAGTAGATACTCCACGGCAGGATGAAAAGTACCGTTTCATGGAAGGCTTCAGCGCATTTTTGCAGCAGCGGGCCACCCTGGTGGCAGCCGGCTCCGCTCCACAAACCGTCGTGTGCGGGGACTGGAATATTGCCCACCGCGAAGAGGATCTCAAAAACTTCAAGGCCAACACTACGAAATCGGGGTTCCTTCCGGCCGAGAGGGAGTGGATGACGAGCATTTTTGGGCCGCAAGGTCTAGGCGTGGACGCGTCCGGCATCCCTACCGGGTGGACGGATGCGCAGCGCTATCTACTACCGGAGGAGCGTGGCCCCTACTCCTGGTGGAGCTACCGGGGGAAAGCCTTCGACAATGACGCCGGGTGGCGCATCGACTACCAGGCGATTACCGCTGGGCTGGTGGACCGTCTGGTGGAAGCGCGGGTGGAGCGGGCAGACGCCTACGAGCTGCGCTGGTCAGACCACGCTCCAGTGACCGTCACCTACCAGTAGCGGGGTGTGCAGGGCTAGCAGGGAGCTGTGGCAAGCAGCCTCCTTTACGCCTTGCAACTCAACGCGGGTAACCTGAACACCACACACTTTTTTCTCACAACCTCGAACATAGGTAGCCGAACAACTATGACTGACACCGATACGAAGCCACAGGGCCGCCAACGCGTTCTTTCTGGCCTGCAGCCCACCGCCGACTCTTTCCACCTGGGCAATTATCTGGGTGCTGTGAAACAGATGGTGGAGTTGCAGGAGGATTATGACGCCTTCTACTTCATTCCGGATATGCACGCCATTACCGTGGAGCAAGATCCGAAGGTTTTGCGGGAGCGGACCTGGGGTGCGGCGGCACAGCTTATCGCACTGGGTGTTGATCCCGATAAGTCGGTGCTCTTTGTCCAGTCGCAGGTTCCGGAGCATGCTGAGCTGACCTGGGTGTTCAACTGCATGACGGGTTTCGGCGAGGCCAGCCGGATGACCCAGTTCAAGGACAAGTCGCTGAAACAGGGGCGCGATAAGACCACTGTGGGGCTTTTCGACTACCCCATTTTGATGGCTGCAGACATCTTGTTGTACAGCCCTCAATTTATCCCGGTGGGGGAGGATCAACGTCAGCATGTTGAATTGACGCGAAATCTCGCAGAGCGTTTTAACAATAAGTACGGTCGCACTTTCGTTGTGCCAGAAGCTTTTATCATTAAAAGTTCGGCCAAGATTTACGATTTGCAGGACCCGTCTTCGAAGATGTCGAAATCTGGCAAGAATCCCAAAGGTATTATTAACCTGCTGGATGACCCGAAGGTTTCGGCCAAGCGGATCCGTTCGGCAGTAACCGATAACGACGGTGTGATTGCTTTCGATCGCGAGAACAAGCCCGGCGTTTCCAATCTTCTCACCATTCTCAGCGCACTCAGCGGTACCGATATCGATACGTTGGTGTCTGGGTATGAGGGCCACGGGTATGGCGACCTGAAGAAGGATACGGCAGAGGCGATGACGGAGTTCGCTACTCCGTTGCGCGCCCGTGTGGATGAGATTCTCTCTGACCGGGCGGAGCTGGAGCGGGTGCTGCAGCGTGGTGCGGAACGTGCCCGCGAGTCCGCGGCTCCGGTTCTGGACAAGGTGTACGAGCAGATTGGTTTCTTGCGTCCGCTGCGCTGATCACTGTTGTTAGCCACCACTCGTCCAAGGAAGTGATGACTATCAGTACCGATCTCAAGGAGCCGGATGCTCCCCAGGGCCTCGCTAAATTCCGTATGAAGTGGCCGTGGCTGGACCATCTATTGGTGACGCACGAACGTTATTCGCAGGAACGCGGCAATCTTTACGCCGGCGGCATCACCTATTTCTCGGTGTTGGGAATTTTCCCGCTTCTGATGGTGGGTTTTGCTATCGCTGGTGTTTTCCTGTTTGCCCGCCCCGAGCTGCTGGTCGACATTCAGAATCAGATTGTCGCCAAGGTGCCTGGGTCGATGGGGGAGCAGGTGTCCCAGTTGGTGAAGACAGCGGTGGAGCAGCGTTCTGCGGTTGGTGTTATTGGTCTGTTGACTGCCTTGTACTCCGGGCTGGGGTGGATTGGAAATCTGCGCGATGGTTTGACTGCACAGTGGGCCATTCCGCTGCAGTCCGAGAATTTCTTCAAGAAGAAGGGTAAGGATCTGCTGGCGCTGCTGGGTCTTTTCCTGGCGTTTGTGGTGGCGTTTGGCCTCACCATGATCTCGTCGTCCGGTCTGATGGACAAAGTCATCAAGTGGCTACATTTGAGCGATGTGCCGGGTATGCAGGTGCTGTTGACGGTGGTGTCGCTGCTCGTTTCAGCTATTGCTATCTGGGTGGTGATGATCTGGGTGATTGGCTATCTACCACGTAAGCGTGCGGTGCCGCGGGCATCGCTAATGGCGGCTGCTATTGCTACGGTGCTGCTGGTGATCTGGATTAGGGTGGCGGCGATCTACTTAAAGAGTGTCTTATCGTCTCCGGCTGGTGCTGTGTTTGGTCCGATCATCGGTATTATGGTGTTCCTTTTCTTCACGTGGCGCATAATCCTTTTCTGCACCGCGTGGGCTGCGACATCGCAACGGGCGCTGCGTGGCGATGTAGCTGCAAAGCGCAGTGAAGCGGATCTGGATGAGAAGAGTAAGGCTGCGAGCTTGTCTGCGGTGGCTGTTGCCGCGGTGGGGGAGCGGGAGGATGACGACTAGCGTGGGGTGACGCGTCGTTTGTCCGTTGTGGTTTAAGAGAGGGCCGCCCTTGGTAGGGCGGCCCTCTCTTAAACGCGGTGTGCGTATGGGTGCGTGTTGTGTCGCGTGGTGGTGGCTACTGTTTATCGATGACGCTGTCGAGCCAGATCACCAGTTTGTCCCATTCGTCGACGATGTCGTCGTAGGGCTCTTCGGGGGGTTCGGTGTTGTCCCCGATGATCGATTCGACGTAGTTGCCGAGGCGGGTGGAATCGTTGAGGTATGCGTCAACGACGTCGGTGTCGAGGTAGTCTTCAGCGTCGAGGAGGAGTTCGACGGCGAGGTCGAGCTGGTTTTCGTCGACGTCTGCGGGGCCGTTCTTCATCTGCTTGGGAAGGCGGACAAAGGAGTAGATGTTGTCGTCGGTGGGGCGGACGTTGAGTTCGCCGCTGCCGGCGCGGAAGGCTACTTGGTCCCATCCGGGGAGCTTGTACATGCTGTGGTCGGGTTCTTCGGCGAGGAAGCGCAGCATGCCGCGCTGACTGGTGAAGCCGAAGATGTGGTCATCGTTGCCGAGGAAGAGGGGTTCGTCGTTGATGTAGCAACGGAGGCTGAATCGAGTGCCGCCGGGGAGAATGATCTTGATGGGGTCGATACCGATGCTGGCCCAGAAGGGATCTTCGTCGGCGTCGGGTTCCCATTCGTCGGCGTCGAGGAGACCAGCGGTGTCGTCTTCTCGTTCTGCAGCTAGGGCGCGGGCTTCCGCGAATTCTTCTTCGGCTTGGGCAAGGAGGGTGGCGTCCACCTCGGGGCTGACGAGCAGGCTATCGATGAGGTTGAGGATGTCGTCCCAGTTCTTGCTGACGATTTTGCCGATGTGGGTCCATTCACGGGCGCCTTCGCGGCCGTAGAAGTTGTCGACGCCGCCGGAGGTGGCTCCGAGGTCTCCGTGCTTGCGGAAGAATTTTTCGATTTCGGGGATGTCGCAGATGCTGCCAATGGTTCGCACTATGGTGAAGCAGTCGTCGAGTTCGAGAACAGAATCTTCGGTGGGATCCTCGGAGAGGAGTTCCGGAACCCCGAGCAGGTCATAGGAGTGTTCCTCGTCGGGGTCGAGTTCGAGTGCGGAGAGTTGTGCAGTGTGTTCCCACGACGGGTGGTCCTCCAGATCGTTGGGTGCGCCGGAGCGGAGGAAAGCGGCGAGTTCGGCAGGCGTGGCGAAACCGTAAAGGTCTTCGTCGAGGCCAAGCATGGCTTCCCAGTCTTCTCCGTCTTCCCGCCAGGCGGGGGCCCAGAGGGTGACAAAGTCTCCGGAGGGAAGACCCAGTGCTACAGGAACAATATCAGCTACAGACATACTCTCAGCCTACGGGAGTTACAGAGCCACTGCCATATCTTGTGGGGAACTTTTAGGTGGTTGTTACGCGAACCGGATTGATCTCTTCGAGTGTCGCCGTCAGCTGTGTACTCCATTGTTCAGAGTAAGTTTGTTCAGCTGTTTTAGCCTGCTGATAGGCCTCCAGGATGGACGTAGCGAGTTCGTTTGCAGTGAGCTTTTTCGCTTTGTCTTTGCATTCGACCGAGGTGAGGCAGCCGCGTCCCGAGATAGTGACGGTGACTGCGTCGGTGCTTCCTTCGCTGGAGTGGGTCTCGAGGTCTTCGCCAGCTTTTCGGAGAGTGGCCATGCTGTTGTGGAGGGCGCCGTAGATTTCGGCGAGTGCCGGGATGGGCGGTTCACTGAGCCGTGCCATAACACTGTCGATTTCGCGGTTATTGTACGGTTGCTCGTACTTTGGCAGTGCTTTGGCGTGGAGTCGGCATAGTTCGGCGGAAAGTCGCGCGGGGGAGAGGTTTCCGCGCAGCACGATGCTGAGCAAGTTGCCGTTGTCGTCACAGGTGATGGTGATGGTGCGGTCCGCGGTGTGGTAGGTGATCTTACTCATGTACTATGCCTTCAGCCATGGCCGGAAGACACCTTCGAAGGCCATCCCGGCATTGTCGGTACGAACAGGGGTGACGGAGACGGGGTCGCCGGCCTCGATCATGAGGCCGTCTCCGAGGAACATAGCAACGTGGCCGTCCCAGATGAGTAGGTCACCGGGGAGAGCATCGCCGACGGGGATGTGCGGGTTGTTGTCCTGGTCCCAGGTGGTGCGGCCAATTTCTAGGCCTGCCTGTTCGTAGGCCCACTGGGTGAGGCCAGAGCAGTCGAGACCGACTCCAGGGCTGGTGCCACCCCATACGTAGGGCACACCGATCTGTGACAGTGCAGACTCGATGGCTTTGGCGGCAATGGGGTTGGGGGCGTACACAGTGGTTCCGTTGGGGAGGACGACGGGGATGGGGCCGTCGACGCCGCCGTAGGAGAGGTCTCCGTAGGTGTCGTAGCTACCGGTGTTGGTGTGTTCCCCACTGGGGCTGCCACTGCCGTTCTGGTGCTCGGGTACGTAACTGACACCTGTGGTGGTGGCTGCCGGGGTGTGGGCGGCGCTGGTTCCGGTGGCTGCCCGGGTGCCATAGCTGGAGTAGCCATAGGGGTTGTTGCTGTGTCCGCTGGCATAGCTAGCACCATTGGCCGGGTTGTTGGCGCCGACACTGCTGCTGGCGACGGTGCCGCTACCAGCAGGCGGGGTGTAGGTAACTCCAGCACTAGTGGGCGAGGCGGTGGGGCTACTGGTGGGGGAAGCAGTGGTGGTTGCGCCGCTCTGCATACCGGTGGGACCAGAGTAGTTGTGGAGGCCGTTTGTCGTGGGCGAGTTGGTGACGGGGGCGGAGGAGGCTGCTGCGGTGACGGCCGGTTGAGATTGGGTGAAGTTGTCGGCTTCGTTTCCCCAGGCGACGTGGCCTGAGGGGAGTGATCCAGGGGAAAGTTTTCCGGCTACGTCCACCATCCCGGGGAGTTTCACTTGGCCTTCCAACGTGGGTAGCTTGGGGGTAAGCGCGGCTCCTGCCGCTTCCGCCATGGACTTGAGGGAGGGCAGTGCTAGCGGAAGCTTGATGTCGAGGTTGAGGCGGGCATCTTGTGCAGTCTTCAGAGCTTCTGCGGTGGGGCCTTGCAGTTGGCTGAAGGCATTCATGAACACTTCTGCCGCTTGTCGGCAGGAGTTAATGGCAGCTCCAATGGTAGCGAGAATTGTTCCGATGCCGGTCTCGATCAGGCTCAGGGAGTCTACAGCCTCGTGCAGGAACTTTGCGATGATGCCAGCGATCTCTACGGCTGCTTTGCCGACAATAGCGGTTGCCTCGTTGGTGGCCTTGGCCAGTTCGCCTGTCTTCACTTCGAGGTCACCGGAGTGTGCGGAGATGTCTTTGACGACCTGGAGTGCAGCGTTGGCGGCGGGGCCAGTCCACGCACTAACGATCTGCTGAGTGGCACTTCCGATGGCGGTGACCACTGTGCCATATGCCTGCCCGGTTTGTTCCAGTGCGGATACGAGCCCGTGCAGCGCAGAGAGATCCGGCGCAGGTAGGGTAGGCAGGCCAAGTGGCAGTCCTAGATGGGGAGCTTGCAATGTCTGTTGGGAAGCGGTGGTCGTGAACGGGTTTGGGGTGGGCCCGTTCTGGAAGGAATGGGTTGACGGGGTGGCTTCAGGTTGTCCGCCGGTGCTCGCTCCAGCGGCACCATATCCGACACTGAGGTGGATGTGTAGACCGGTGGCGTTGGTGAGTTCAAGAGAACCTTGTGCGCCCAGTCCAGACATGGTCTGGATCATGGGCAGGGCGAGGGTAACTGGATCTAGCATTCCAAGCCTTCCTTAGCGATCGCGGCGGTGTGGGCGCCCTCAGTGCTGAGGTAGGCGGCACTGGTTGCGGCGGCGCGTGCTGCACTGTCTTCAAGATCGCCCACGATCTTTGCGAATCCGGCACTGTGGACGGCATGGGCAGTTTCGTAGGCGACGGCGAATTCGGTGGCGATTGCGCCCAGCGCAGGCAAGATGACACCGCTGGACGCGACTTCTAGCAGACCCTCTTCACCCGCAAGAGCAGCTCCGGCCGCGCCCACTGCGGTTCCGAAGGCTGTAATGGCGGGGATGTCTGCTGAAACATGGTTAAGAGACATGTTTCCCCCTTCATGGAGATGGACGTTAACGATATGACGCTGTCTGTTCGCAGAAGGTTCCCTTCACCCGCAAAAAGTTGAAGAATTTTTGGAACAGTTCGGGGTGCCCTCGAGACAATGAATAAGGGAGAGGTGTGCCAAGATTAGAGGCATGGATGTAACTGTCATCGATCACCCCTTGGCCCTTTCTCGTCTCACCACCATGCGCGATGAGCGCAGCAGTAATGCACAATTCCGGGCGGCTCTTAAAGAACTCGCTCAGATGCTGGTGTATGAAGCAGCGCGCGATCTACCGTTGGAAGATCTCCCTATTAACACCCCTTTGGTGCCGACCACTGGTCACCGTCTGCTGCAGCCGCCGCTGCTTGTGCCGGTTATCCGTGCTGGTTTGGGCATGGTGGATGCCGCTATGTCGATGATTCCCGATGCGCAGGTGGGCTTCGTCGGTATGGCGCGCAATGAGGAGACTCATCAGCCGGTTCCGTATCTGGAAGCTCTGCCGGATGATCTTTCCGATCAGACTGTTTTTGTCATCGATCCAATGTTGGCGACTGGTGGTTCTATGCTGCATACCTTGCGACTCATTGCAGACCGTGGGGCGCGGGATATTACCGCTATCTGTATGGTGTCGGCGCCGCAAGGAGTTCAGGCGCTGGCGGAGTCTGGGCTGCCTGTACGGTTGGTGACGGCTGTGGTGGACGATGGTTTGAACGAGGACGCCTACATTGTGCCTGGTCTGGGCGATGCCGGTGACCGTCTTTACGGCCCGCGCTACGATGACACCTCAGCTCAATAAGGTATCTCGATAAAATTCCAGGTTATCCACTATTGAGAAGCCTAAAATAAAGCTAAAAAAGAGGACTTGAACTGCGTTTTCAGACGTTACTTCGGGGCCTCTTTATTGCTATTCAAAAATGGCGTTATGCAAGGATTTTGTATTGGCAAAAATAGGAGTAGATTTTTCGCAGTGAATCAATCTTCGCCGGAAAGTGGCCATAGTAGCCGCAAACTCGGAGAACGTATGAAGAGCTGGTGGCTCAGTGATACTGACCAGCAGCCAGCCACACTGCAGGGTCCGCACGGCCGTGTTATTCATGACGCACACCGTCACCCCTGGTACAAAGTCATGTGCCTGTCTGGCCTCGACTACTTCTCTACTCTTGGCTACCAACCTGGTATCGCAGCTCTCGCTGCCGGTACGCTCGCTCCATTTGCCACCATCGTCCTCGTGCTGTTGACGGTGTGTGGCGCACTCCCCATCTACCGTCGCGTTGCGAAAGAATCTCCGCTTGGCGCGGGTTCTATCGGCATGCTGGAGCGCCTCATGCCGAAGTGGGGTGGCAAGATTCTCGTTTTGGTCTTCCTGGGCTTCGCGGCGACGGACTATCTCATTACGATGACGCTCTCGGCTGCTGACGCAACAGCGCACGTCATTGAGAACCCGTTCACGCCGGCTTCTTTTCAGGGACAGAACGTCCCCATCACCATCTTTATGCTGTTTGTCCTCACCTGTGTCTTTTTGAAGGGCTTTGGCGAGGCTATCAATCTTTCGGTGGTGCTGGTGTCGTCCTTCCTGTTCCTCAACCTCATTGTGGTGGGGAATGGTCTGTGGGTGCTGGTCACTCATCCGCATTTTGTGTCGGATTGGCATACTGCCCTGTTTGCGCAGCATAGTGACCCGATGATGATGATCGCGATTTCGCTGATCGTGTTCCCGAAGTTGGCCCTGGGCCTGTCTGGTTTTGAGACTGGCGTGGCTGTGATGCCACAGATTAAGGGCGGTGAAGGTACGCAGGAGGAGCGTATTGCGAATCGTGTGAAGGGCTGTCGTCGCATGTTGACGGTGGCTGCTCTGACAATGAGTACCTTCCTCGTTACCTCTTCGATCATCACTACCATGCTTATTCCTGAGGAAGCGTTGCAGGAGGGGGGCGAAGCGAATGGCCGTGCCTTGGCTTACATTGCTCACCATTACATGGGCAACGGCATTGGTACGGTCTATGACATTGCCACGATCCTTATTCTGTGGTTCGCTGGTGCGTCCGCCATGGCTGGCCTGCTGAACTTGGTGCCGCGCTACTTGCCGCGTTTTGGTATGGCCCCGGAGTGGGCGGCGCATACTCGTCCGCTGGCGATGGTGTTTGGTGTCCTCGCGATTGTGGTGACGATCCTCTTTAAGGCGGATGTGGACCACCAGGGTGCAGCCTATGCGACGGGTGTGTTGGTGCTCATTACGTCGGCTGGCTATGCGGTGTCGTTGTCGGCATGGAAGAACAAAGAGTGGGGAAAGTTTGTTGGCTTTGCCATCACAACCTGTGTTTTTGTTTATACAACGATTGTGAACATTGTGGAGCGGCCGGAGGGCGTGCAGATCGCCGCGGTGTTCATTGCCGCGATTATGGGTGTGTCGTTCGCGTCCCGTATTCACCGCGCTTATGAGCTGCGAGTGCAGGATATTGTCTTCGATAAGGAAGCTCAGAAGGTGTTGAAGGCGGCGAAGCGCCGTGATCGCCTGGTGATTGTAGCGCATGACCCGGAGACGTTTGCGCAGGATGAGTACGTCATCAAGGAACGTATCCAGCGGCGATTGACGCATATCGAGGATGATGTTCCGATTGTGTTCCTGGAAGTGAATGTGAAGGACGCGTCGGACTTCGACTCGGTTCTGGAAGTGCATGGTCGGATGCGCGGTAAACACCGCGTGTTGTGGGTGGATGCGCCAGGTGCGCCCAATGCTATTGCCGCGGTGCTGCTGTACATCCGTGACGTGACGGGTGTGGTGCCGGATGCGTACTTCGAGTGGGCGAACATTAGCCCCACACGTTCCCTCGGCCGCTTCCTCTTCTGGGGCCAGGGCGAGGTCGCCTCGGTGACCCACGAGGTGCTGCGCCGGGCCGAACCGAATCGAGATCTGCGGCCGCACATCCACGTAGGCTAGCGGGAGCTAGGCGCAGTGGATGCACCAAGCACTGTCACGTAGGCTAGCGGGAGCTAGCCGGAGTGGGAAACGCCGCCTTGCCGGGTGTCTGGTGGGGCGGGGTTGTTGTGTTTTTTTGGGGGGTGGTTAGCGTTCTGCGGGGCGGCAGCTGCGCATGCGGAGTTCGTGGACGTAGTTGGCGGGGGCGCCGGCTTCTTCGGCGGCGTCGGCGACCATGGCGAGGTATTGGGCGCTGGGGAGTCCGCCTTCGTAGGCGTCCATGACGTAGAACCAGACGAGGACGGATTTTTCTTGGATTTGGGTGTCGTGGTCGGTGTCGGTGGTGCCGGGGCGGGGTGGGGTGGTGATGCGGGCGGTGACGCGGGCTTTGATTTTGCGGTGGAGGTCTTGGTCGTAGGCCTCCCATTCGTCGAGTTGTTTTTCGTCGTGGGCGGGGACGTCGTAGAGGGCGACGAAGACGCGGCTGTCGGGGTCTTCGACGACGGTGGCGAGGGCGCCTTCCCAGCAGGACATGTCTTCGCCGGCGAAGGTGAGTCTCCATCCTTCGAGCCAGGCGGTGCCGGCTAGTGGCGAGTGGGGCGCGTGACGCAGCATTTGTGCGGGCGCCATGTTCGTTCCGTAGGCGGCGTAGAGGGGCATGTTTTGAGAATATCGCGACGGCGCCTCTCGTGCTACCCCCTTGGCGGGGTTTAGCGAGAGGCGCCGCGGCTTTTTATGGGGGTTGTGTGTGTGAAGCTGTTGCGTGTGCCGCTGTGGCCGGAGGTTGGCTTTGAGTGGCTTGTGCGGGGTACTTCGGTGTGGGGGTTAGGCCCAGTCGAGTGAGCGTTCCACGGCTTTGTTCCAGTTGTGGAAGAGTTCTTCGCGGGTGTTTTCTTTCATGGTGGGACGCCACATGTCGTTGGGGATCCAGTTGGCCCGGATTTCGTCGGTGGAGCTCCAGAAGTGGACGGCCAGGCCGGCTGCGTAGGCGGCGCCGAGGGCGGCGTTTTCGCGGAGACCGCCGCGTACTACGGGGCAGTTGAGCATGTCGGCTTGGAACTGCATGAGTAGTTTGTTTTCGGTCATGGCGCCGTCGACTTTGACGGTTTTGAGTTGGATGTCGGCTTGTTTGCGCATGGCTTCGGCGACTTCGCGGGTTTGGTAGGCGGTTGCTTCTAGGGCGGCCCGGGCGATGTGGTTGCGGTTGGCGAAGCGGGTGAGGCCGACGATGGTGCCGCGGGCGTCGTCGCGCCAGCGGGGTGCCATGATGCCGGAGAATGCGGGGACGAAGTAGACGCCGCCGTTGTCGTCGACTTCTGCGGCGAGGGCTTCGATGTCGTCGGAGGAGTTGAAGAAGCCCATGTTGTCGCGGAGCCAGCGGACGGCGAGGCCGGTGACGGCGATGGAGCCTTCGAGGGCGTATACGGGTTCTTCGTCGCCGAGGCGGTAGAAGACTGTAGAGATGAGGCCGTCTGCGGGGTCGGCGGGTTCGGGTCCGACGTTGAGGAGGAGGCTGTTGCCGGTGCCGTAGGAGATTTTGGCTTCGCCGGCGGAGAGGCAGGCTTGGCCGAAGGCGGCGGCTTGTTGGTCGCCGAGGATGCCGGAGATGGGGACGCCGGGGAGGGGTCCGCGGCGGCGGACGTGTCCGAAGACGTCTGAGCTGGAGCAGATGCGGGGGAGGATGCTCTTGGGGATGTTGAAGGCTTCGAGGAGTTCGTCGTCCCACTTGCATGTCTCGATGTTCATGAGCATGGTGCGGGAGGCGTTGGAGACGTCGGTGATGTGTTTGGCGGGGCCGTCGACGGAGCCTTGGGCGCCTCCGGTGAGGTTCCAGATGAGCCAGGTGTCCATGGTTCCGAAGAGGAGGTTGCCTTCGTCGGCGAGTTGGCGGGCGCCTTCGACGTTGTCGAGCATCCATTTGATGCGGGGTGCGGCGAAGTAGATGGTGGGGGGTAGGCCGGTGAGTTCGCGGATGCGGTCTTCGCCGATCTTGTTGACTACTTGGTTGAGGCAGTCATGGGAGCGAGTGTCTTGCCAGACGATGGCGTTGCAGATGGGGAGGCCGGTGGTCTTGTCCCAGAGTACGGCGGTTTCGCGTTGGTTGGTGATTCCGAGTGCGGCGACGTCATTGGAGGTGATTTCGAGGACGGCGAGGACTTCTGCGAGGGTCAGACGGGCGTTTTTCCAGATTTCCATGGGATCGTGTTCGACGTATCCGGGGGAGGGGAGGATCTGGCGATGGTCTCGTTCGGTGGTGGCCACCAGTTTTCCATCGTGATCGAAGACAGAGCAGTGAGTGAAAACGGTGTCTTGATCAAGGGCAATAACATAGCGAGAGCTAGGCATGTAATGCTCCTTTTCGGCATCAGAGTTACTCCAAATATACCGAAGCTGGGCGTGGGGAGGGGCGTGTGGGAGCAACCTGACGGTGGGCGGTTGTGGTGCTGGTTGGGTGGCTTTTTCGCAGGTGGTATGGGGGTTATGGGGCGCTGTGTGGCGTGGGTGTGAGCTAGCTGGGTTGCCACGGTAGGAAGAGATATACGCCACGCTCCCCGGCCTGTGGCGGGGCGGGGAGCGTGTGCTGTTGGTGTGGGGTGTGTTATTCGGCGTCGTCTTGCAGAATCTTGCACATGGCGGTGCCGGGGGTGACGGGGGTGCCGGGCTCGACGGAGAGGTTGGTGATGGTGCCGGCTTGGTGGGCTACCACGGGGTTTTCCATCTTCATGGCTTCGAGCACGATGACGAGGTCGCCTTCTTCGACGACTTGGCCTTCTTCGACGGCCACCTTGACGACGGTGCCTTGCATGGGGGCGATGATGGTGTCGCCGGAGGCGGAGGATCCAGAGTTGGAGGAGAATGCGCGGGGGCGGGGTTTGCGTACTTTGGCGGGGCGGGAACCGCGGACAACGAAGTCTGCCGGCAGGCTGACTTCCATGCGTTTTCCGTCTACTTCGACAACCACGATCTGGTTGGGGAGGTGTTCCATCTGGACGGCGTCGGGGTCTTCTTCAGCGGCGTCGAAGGGGTTCTTCCATTCGGTTTCGATCCACTTGGTGAAGACGTCGAAGCTGTTGCCGTCGCCTACGAAGTCGGGGTTGGAGACGATGTGGCGGTGGAAGTCTACGGTGGTGGCGAGGCCTTCGATGTGGTATTCGGCGAGGGCGCGACGGGCGCGGGCGAGGGCGTTGTCGCGGTTTTCGCCCCATACGATGAGTTTGGCCAGCATGGAGTCGAATTCGCCGCCGACGATGTCGCCTTCGCGGACGCCGGAGTCAACGCGGACACCGGGGCCGGAGGGTTCTTGGTAGCGGGTGACGGTACCGGGGGCGGGGAGGAAGTTGCGGCCGGGGTCTTCGCCGTTGATGCGGAATTCGAAGGCGTGGCCGACTGGCTTGGGGTCTTCGGTGATGTCGAGTTCTTTGCCTTCGGCGATGTCGAACTGTCGCAGTACTAGGTCGAGGTTGGTGGTTTCTTCGGTGACGGGGTGTTCTACCTGGAGGCGGGTGTTGACTTCGAGGAAGGAGATGGTGTCACCTTGCACCATGTATTCGACGGTGCCGGCGCCGTAGTAGCCGGATTCACGGCAGATGGCGCGGGCGGAGGTGTGGATCTTTTCTTCCTGTTCGGGGGTGAGGAAGGGGGCGGGGGCTTCTTCGACGAGTTTCTGGAAGCGGCGCTGCAGGGTGCAGTCGCGGGTGCCGACGACGATGACGTTGCCGTGTTGGTCGGCGAGGATTTGGGCTTCGACGTGGCGGGCACGGTCGAGGTATTGTTCGACGAAGCATTCGCCGCGGCCGAAGGCGGCGGTGGCTTCACGGGTGGCGGAGTCGAAGAGTTCGGGGATTTCGTCGATGCTGTGGGCGACTTTCATGCCGCGTCCGCCGCCGCCGAAGGCGGCTTTGATGGCGATTGGGCAGCCGTATTTTTCGGCGAAGGCGATGACTTCGTCGGCGTCTTTGACGGGGTTTTTGGTGCCGGCTGCCATGGGGGCGTTGGCGCGTTCGGCGATGTGGCGGGCGGTGACTTTGTCGCCGAGTTTGCGGATGGCTTCTGGCGGGGGGCCGATCCAGATGTAGCCGGCGTCGATGACGGCTTGGGCGAAGTCGGCGTTCTCGGAGAGGAAGCCGTAGCCGGGGTGGATGGCGTTGGCGCCGGTGGCTTCTGCTGCGGCGAGCAGCTTTTCGATATTGAGGTAGGTTTCGGCGCCGGTGGAGCCGTGCAGGGCTATGGCTTCGTCGGCGAGGCTGACGAAGGGGGCGTCGGTATCTGGGTCGGCGTAGACGGCGACGCTGGGGATGCCTGCGTCGCGGGCACCACGGATGACGCGGACGGCAATTTCGCCGCGGTTCGCAACTAGTACTTTGTTGATCGTTGCTGTTGCGTTAGCGGACAATCTTCTCTCCTGTGACTTTTCTTTTCCCGTAAAGGGGAATTTTACCGGGTCAAACCTTACCCAAGTCTACGCCTTCCCGCCGGTTTCACCGAACAAAGTGGGCACGTAGCCTTGGGTTGTGCTGCTGTTTTGTCTGATGGTGGGTGCGGTTGTGTTTAGTGGCGGGTGCTGAGGGGGAGGGGGAAGGGGGCGGATCGGGGGGCGGTGCCTTGCACAATGGGCATCCGTACGGCGGTTCCCCACTCGGACCAAGAGCCGTCATAGTTGTAGGCACAGTCGCAGCCGAGCAGGTAGGTGAGGACGAACCAGGTGTGGCTGGCTTGTTCTCCCATGGTGCAGTAGGTGATGACGTCGTGTTCGTCGTCAGGGGAGCAGACTCCGTCGTAGATGTCTTCGAGGGTGGTGCGGGGGAGGAAGCGGGAGTCGGGGCCGACTGCACGGTTCCAGGGGATGTTGAAGGCGGTGGGGATGTGTCCGCGGCGGGAGACGGCGCTGGAGAGGTGGGGAGAGAGGGTGTTGCCAACGTACTCGTCGCGGCTTCGAGTGTCGATGATGAGGGAGGAGCCGAGTGCGGCGAGTACGTCTTGACGGTAGACGCGGAGGTTGTCGTCGTGGCGTTCGACGATGGGGTAGTCGGACTCTGGGTAGGTGCGAACAGCGAAGCTGGTGGGACGCTCTTCGAGGAACCAGGCGTCGCGGCCGCCGTCGAGGAGGCGGATGTCGGTGTGGCCAAAGAGGGCGAAGACCCACAGTGCGTAGGCGGCCCACCAGTTGGATTTGTCGCCGTAGAGGACGACGGTGTCGTTTTGGCGGATACCCAGGCGGCGCATCAGGCTGGCGAAGTGTTGTCCGTTGATGAAGTCGCGGATGTTGGGGTCGAAGAGGTCTTTGTGCCAGTCGAGGCGGAGCGCGCCGGGGACGTGGCCGATGTCGTAGAGGAGGCCGTCTTCGTTGCATTCGAGGATGCGGAGCCCTGGGTAGTCGAGGTGTTCAGCGAGCCATTCGGTGGAGACGAGGCGCTCTGGGTGCGCGTAGTCGTTGAACCGCGGGTTGTGATCGTAGGGCGCGGGCACGCTGTCCTCCTGGGGCGTGAAGTTGTGGGGTGTGAAGTTGCAGGGCGCAAGGTAGTTTTCATCTGTGATTCTAGTTTTTCTGGAGACGCTCTGCTGAATGAATGGAACACCGTCACCCACCTTCTTGCTGCAGGGTGTGGGGTGGGTGACGGTGTTCGGGGTGCTTGTACTGGTGAGCGGCGGCACGGTGGGTGTCCGGGGGTGGGTACCCGCGGAGGGGCGTGTTTCGCCGCTTGTCAGTTAGAAGCTTTCCAGCATGCCGACCTGGGCATAGGAGGGCATGTCGAGGAGGCCATGGCCGGAGAGGCCGATGACGATGGATGGGCCGCTGCCGGGGGTACCTTGGTGCTTGCGGGCTTCCAGGAGTGCGCCGGCGAGTGCGTGGGTGGACTCGGGGGCGGGCACGATGCCTTCGGTGCGGGCGAGCAGGCGACCGGCTTTGAAGGTGGTTTCCTGCGGGAGTGCCATGGCGTCCATGAGGCCCAGGTGGTAGGCGTGGGACACCATGGGAGCCATGCCATGGTACCGGAGGCCACCGGCGTGGATGGGGTCCGGTACGAAGTCTGCACCCATGGTGTACATCTTCATGAGTGGGGTGGTTTGGGCGACGTCACCGAAGTCGTAGCGGAATTCGCCTTCTGTCATGGAGGGGCAGGAGGCGGGTTCTACGGCAACAACTTTGGTGGTGCAGTTGCCGGCGATAATTTCCCGGATGAAGGGGAAGGAGAGGCCGGCCAGGTTGGAGCCGCCACCAGCGCAGCCGAAGACGTAGTCGGCTTGTTCTTCTCCGAACTTCTTGAGCTGGAGGAGGGTTTCTTCACCGATGACGGTCTGGTGGAGCATTACGTGGTTGAGCACGGAGCCCAGGGTGTAGTGGGTTTTCTCGTCGCCGAGGGCTACTTCGACGGCTTCGGAGATGGCCATGCCGAGGGATCCGGTGGTGCCAGGGAACTTTTCGTTCATGGCGCGGCCGGCTTTGGTGTCCATGGTGGGGGAGCTGTAGCAGCGTCCTCCGTAGAGGTCCATGAGCATGCGGCGGTAGGGCTTGGATTCGTAGGAGGTGCGGACCTGCCACACCTGAACGTCAATGTCGAACATGGCGCCCGCGTAGCTGAGGGCGGCTCCCCATTGACCAGCACCCGTCTCGGTGGTGAGGTGCTCGATGCCTTCGATCTTGTTGTAGTAGGCCTGCGGCAGAGCGGTGTTGGTCTTGTGCGAGCCGACGGGGCTCACACCTTCGTACTTGTAGTAGATGCGGGCAGAAGTGCCAAGTGCCTCTTCTAGGCGACGGGCGCGGTAGAGGGGGCTGGGGCGCCACTGCGTGTAGAGCCGTCGGATCGGCTCGGGGATTTCTACGTAGCGGTCTTTGGTGAGCTCCTGGTGGCAGAGTTCGGCGGAGAAGAGCGGTTGGAGGTCAGCTTCGGTGACGGGCTCTTGGGTGACCGGGTGGAGGTGTGGGGCGCAGGGCTCGGGGAAGTCAGCGTTGAGGTTGTACCACTTGGTGGGCATCTCGGATTCGTCCAAGACGACTTTAGTATTCGGGGAAAGTTCGACAGTCATACTTGACAGTCTCTCACCACGATCAGGGGAAATCCATTTGAGTGGGGCTACTGCGGTAGCGGACGCTGTTTTGGGGTGGAAGTAGTCCCGAGAGATGTGAGTGGCGCCTAGAGGTTGACGTAGGCGGTAGGAGCGTAGGCGAGCACGGGGGCGAACTGACGGTTCACGTCACCCCAGTTGTTGAGGGCGTTGGTGACCTGCGGCATGGTGTCGGTCGAGGCGGCGAGGGCCATGGTACGGAGAGCTTCACCGATGGCGGCAACTTCTGCTTCAGTGGGGTTACCTTTAACGACGTCGAAAACCACGTCCGGCTTTACGGTCATCCGTTTACCCTTCTTACTGTCAGTCTCGCGGGGCGGCAAGTGGGTTGCTCTTCAGCTCCCGCTCCCGATGCGTTGGCGGTATCCAGCGCTTTTATGCTGCTACGTAAAATAACAGTTTAGCGCGGTGGTGCGAAAAACCTAATTACTGTGCGGTGGTCTGTCACTTTTCTCCTGCCGGCGAACTGGCGGCAATATTCCACAGGCTGGTGGCGCTCAGTCCCACTTCGGCAGCGAGTCGGCGAAGGGTGGGCAGGCTGAGCCCGATCACGTTGGAGGGGTCCCCTTCGATGGCATCAATAAACCAGCCGCCGAGCGCCTCCAGGGTAAAGGCGCCGGCACAGTTGAGGGGCTCACCGGATTCGGCATAGCGGCGGATATCGTCGTCAGTGGGGGTACCAAAGTGTACGACAGTGCGGGTGATGGCGGAGGCGGTGGCCTCTGAGCCTTCCGTTAGGCGAATAACGGTGTGCCCGGTGAGGAGTTGTGCAGAGGTGCCGCGTACATGTTGCCAGTGGGCGATGGTGCGTTCTACCGAAAGGGGTTTTCCTACCAGCTCACCGGTTGCAGTGAGCAGCATGGAATCGCAGCCAATGACAAGTGCGTCAGCTGCCACTGTCGGGTGGGCGGTACACAGTTGGTGGGCAACGTTTGCGGCTTTGGCGGCAGCGAGCTGTTGCACCAGTGTGGGGCCTGCGGGGAAGTGCCGCTTGAGTTCGTCCTCATCTGCCGTGGAGACGAGGACGAAGGGTTCAATTCCGCCGCTGCGAAGAATGTGTAGGCGGGACGGCGAGGCCGACCCCAACACCACAGTGGTCATTACAGCGGGATGTTGCCGTGGCGCTTCGGGTAGCTGGGGACCACCTTGCGCTCGAGAAGGCGCAGTGCGATGGCGATTTCGTCCCGTGTGTGCGATGGCGGAATGACGGAGTCCACAAAACCGCGTTCCGCGGCGATGTACGGGTTGACCACCTGTGTTTCGTACTCGGCCTGTAGCTTCGCGGTGAGGGCTTCTACATCCTCGCCCTTCTCGGCAGCCTCTGCGAGCTGCTGATGGTGCAGGCGGGGAACGGAATTTGCGGCATCGTCGATGGCGATCTGGGCGGTCGGCCAGGCCAGGTTGATGTCGGCGCCGAGGTGCTTGGAGCCCATGGCGTTGTAGGCTTCGCCGAAGGCTCTACGCACGACGACGGTGACACGTGGGGTGGCGGCTTCACCGTAGGCGTAGAAAAGCTTGGCGGCGGAGCGTACGGAGCCGGCTTGTTCTTCTTCCAGAGAGGGGAGGAAGCCGGGCACATCCACCAGGGTGACGATGGGAATGTTGAAGGCATCGCAGGTGCGGATGAAGCGGGCGGCTTTGTCGGCGGCAGCCTTGTCAATCGCGCCGGCGAGAACCTGCGGCTGGTTGGCGACGACTGCGACGGAGCGGCCTTCGATGCGGGCAAAACCGGTTAGCATATTGGCGGCGCGACCTGCCTGCACTTCCAGGAAGTCGCCATCGTCAACGAACCGGGTAATGATCTCCATCATGTCGTAGGTGGCGGCATCGGAGTCGGGAATAATGGCGTCGAGTTCCAGATCCTCCGGACGTGGGTGGCTTCCGGGTGCACCGGGAAGCTTCACCCAGGGCTGTTTGGGGGCTTCTGCCCGGTTGTTGGAGGGCAGGTGGGCGAGTAGTTCCTTGGCGTAGGTGAGGGCGTCTGATTCGTCGTCGGCCACGTAATGACAGAGGCCTGTCTTTTCCATGTGAACGTCCGCGCCACCCATTTCCTGGGTGGACTTGCCTTCGCCTCGCTCGGCGATCATTTCGGGGGTACCGAAGAGCATCTCCGACTGACCACGCACCATGATGACGAAGTCCTGCAGCGCGGAGGCGAAAACATTGCCACCGGAGCTCTGACCCAGTACCACAGAGATTTGTGGAATGAGGCCGGAGGCCTTCACCAGACGCTGGAAGATCTCTCCATAGAAGGCCAGCGAGTTAACGCCTTCCTGTAGTCGGGCACCGCGGCCGTCAATAATGGTGACGAGCGGCCGGCCGGTTTTAATAGCAAGGTCAAGGATCTTGACGATCTTCTCTCCTGTCACCTCGCCGAAGCTGCCTCCCAGTACGGTGGAATCAACGGAGAAGGCGCATACCGAGCGGCCATCGACGGTACCGTAGCCGGTAACCACGCCGTCTCCCACCGGTTTGAAGAATGCCAGGTCGTAGGAGTTGGAGCGGCTCTTCGCCAGCGCATCGGTTTCCACGAAGGAGCCTTCGTCGAACAACGCCACAATGCGTTCGCGAGCGGTCATCAAACCAGCCTCGTGAACTTTCTCAATAGCCTCGGCGCCGACGGGTGCCTCGGCTTCGGCCATGCGGCGACGAAGCTCGTTCAGCTTGCCGGCAGTGGTGTGAATACTAGGTGCGCCATTACTCATGAGCATTAGCTTACTCAACTGCGGCCTTTCTGGAGAACCGGGCATGGACCAGGTTGGGCTTTCCCGCAAAAATCTCGACTCCACCACCCCTCACCGCATGCACAGTGCACCCCGTAGAATGGCTAACAAGATGATGGTGCCCTTAGCTGCGCCATCAGTTTTTCTTCCCCGTGGAGTCCTCATGCCGCTCGTTCCCACTCGTCCACTCGATGTTGCCCTTATGCGCGCTGCTCTGGTTGACACTCCCACAACTACCTGGCAGTCCTTGGAGGTAGCGGACGTCACGGGTTCCACCAATAGCGATATGGTGCAGCGAGCCACCACGGACCCTACCTGCGACCGGGCTTTACTATTGGCCGAATACCAGACCAACGGCAGGGGCCGCTACACCCGCAGTTTTGTCGCCCCGCCCCATTCTTCCATCAGTTTCTCGGCTCTTATCCGCACACGTACGGTCACGCCCCAACGATGGGCGCTGCTGCCTTTAGCAACGGGGGTGGCAGTGATTGATGGGCTTCGCAGTGCCCTCCGGGAGGTCGGCGTTGATGCGGGTGTCGGTGCGGGAAGCGCCAGTGGGGCTCCGGGAGAAATCGATCTTTCTCTCAAATGGCCTAACGACATTCTCTGCAATGGCGGGAAACTGGCAGGCATGCTGGTGGAGATGGCGGCGGTGGATCGTACCTACCCCGATGGCAGTAGCGCCGCCGCGATTGTGCCAGGGGTAGGTATCAACGTCACCCAGTCTGCCGATGAACTGCCGGTTGACTACGCCGTGTCGTTGGCGATGGTCCTGGGAGACCGCACACCCAGCCGGGAGAATCTCGCTATCGCCATCTTCACAGAACTTGATCGGAGGGTGCGGGAATGGCGGCAGGGTGGCACCGCGATGCTGGAAGATTTTGTTGACCGCTGCTCCACCATTGGCCAGGAGGTGGATGTGCAGCTACCGGGTGGGGCGATGGCTCATGGAACAGCAGTGGATGTAGCGGAGGATGGCTGTCTGTTGTTGCGCACAGCTGGTGGAGCAGTCCAGGCGGTGCGAGCTGGTGATGTGCGACATGTTCGCGGAGGAGGCTGCTACCTGCCATGATTGAGTTATGAAGAGAAGCGGTGACTACCCAGAGAAGATCCTCGACCCGGGTGAGGAGATTCTCATTCACGAGCGCCCCCACTGGATCAGCCTGGCTCGTCCAACCATGCGGGCCATCCTGACGGTCATGCTCGTGATGCTACTGCTGGGGCTATCCGACACTCTCCAGGAGGAAGTCCTCCGGGACATTCTGCAGGCTGCACTTATCCTGGCGATGGTGACGGTGCTGCTGGTGTGGGTCGTCATGCCGGTCTTGCGCTGGTTGGGATCCTCCATCGTGGTCACCAGCGACCGCGTGGTGTTCCGACAGGGAGTGTTCCGTAAAGAAACCCTCTCTGTGTCGTTGGCTTGGCTACAAGCGGTGGATGTGGAGCAATCGTTGATAGGCCGCATGCTGCACTACGGTACTGTTCATATTTCTAGCTATGAACTCGGTGGACTGCAGTTTGACCGGGTTCCGCACCCGCACGATCTGGAGAGTTTCGTGCGCTCGGGAAGTGCCGAGTTGCAGCGCACAGGCGCCTATCCACAACGGGCGTACTACGCACCAGCCGAAGGCTATCCCGCTTATCCACCAGTGGGGGCAGGTTATGCGCCAATGCCTCCACTTGCTACTTACCAGTCGCCGGCGCAGACTCCGCTACAGCAGCCTCTGCAGCCACCCCCTGGGGTTCCTTACCGTCCTCCTTATACGGTGCGAGGGAACACTGCCGTTTATGGCGGGGGGGCTGCTTCCAGTCTTGCGTCATAGACACTGCTTCACCTGGTGCAA